>Ga0137409_10000403_pt1 | contig 47087 bp, 37 predicted proteins | sample CZODoug1_16funga_FD_122059 | JGI IMG/M metagenome (GOLD analysis project Ga0137409, IMG submission 122059) | Vadose zone soil fungal communities from Angelo Coast Range Reserve, California, USA - CZODoug1_16fungal (Hybrid Assembly) | ecosystem: Environmental > Terrestrial > Soil > Vadose zone...
CCGTCACGAAGACGAGGTGCGCAACCTGGTCGATCAGACCGTGGCCCGGTTCGGCAGGATCGACGCCGCGGTCAACAGTGCCGGTACCGAGGGCCAGCCTGGACTGGTCGTCGATCAGACCGTCGAGAGCTACGCCGCCACCTTCGACACCAATGTCCTCGGGGTGCTGCTGAGCCTGAAGCATGAACTGCGCGTGATGACGGCACAGAAGAGCGGCAGCATCGTCAACATCTCATCGACCTACGGTCATAGGGGCGGCGCCGGTGCCTCGCTCTATGTCGGCAGCAAGCACGCCGTCGAAGGCATCACCAAATCCGCAGCGCTCGAGGGCGCTGCCTCGGGTGTGCGCGTCAACGCCGTCGCCCCCGGGCCGATCGACACCGGCATGCTCGATCGCTTCACCGGCAACCCAAAGAACAAGGCGGCGCTGACGTCGACCGTTCCGCTGGGTCGGGTCGGCAAGCCCGACGAAGTTGCTCGTGCGATCGTCTTTCTCGCTTCCACCTCGGCCTCGTTCGTGACCGGCCAAATCGTTTCCGTCGACGGCGGCAAGACTGCCGGCTGACCGCTTCTGCAAGGCCTCTGGCGTGCCGCTGGGGAGGAGGGCTTCCCAGTAAGGTGGACGGAGAAATTGTCGGGGCGATCGGGTTGAGCGGGGCGCCCACCGTGCAGAACGACGTCGATTGCGCGAGAGCCGCTCTAGCGCTCGTATCCGATGCGGTGCCTGTGGACTGAATTGGTAACCCACTCGGCGGTTACATGGCCCGGGCTGACGGTGCTGAGATCTTGCTGCCCTGCCGGTCCCTGAGGTCCTCCGGGCCCTACATCGCCGCGTCCACTACTGCAGGCAGCGACCGCGCTTGCGATGACGAGAGGGCCATGCGGCTATGTAGAACGCCGCTTGGCGCGAGGCAGCTCGGGCGCGGTGTCGCGGATCTGCGTGACCTCGTCGCCCGCCTCGTCGGCATAGGCGGTGATGCGGACCGAGGCCCTGCGCAGTCGCCGGCACAGCTCGCGGTTGATGTTCTGCAGCACCAGCACGTACGACTTCACGTCTTCCTGGTAGAGCTTGTACAGGTCCGCGTTGGTCAGCTCGAGCAGCCGCGCCGCGTGCTCGACCACCACGGAGAAGGGCCGCGGCTGCATCTCGATGAGCGTGGTCTCGCCGAAGAAGTCGCCCGGCTTGAGATGCATCAGCCGGACCGCCCGGCCGGAGTCGCCGCTCTTGAGCGCCACGAGCTCGCCCGACTCGACCACGTACATCGAGCGGCCCTGCTCGCCCTCGCGGAAGACGGCGGCCCCGCGCGGGAAGATGCGCTCGTTGGTCATGGCGACCACGTGCCGCAGCGCGATGTCGTCCAGCCCGCCGAAGAACGGCGTGCGCGAGAGGAACCTGGCCAGCCCGGCGCGATCGCGCGGCATGGGAGCATTGTATTGCCCGGAACGTCCCAGGTCGAAAAACGGGGCGCCGTCGCATAGTCTTGTGCGATGGCCGACGACAAGGTGGGACTCGGTGCGGCTGCCGCGGCGCTCGAGGCGGAGCTGCGCCGCTTCGAGCAGGTGACGGACCTCGCCGCGCGGCTGGAGCTCAAGTCGCAGAAGAACCTGGAACGCGCCGTGCGCGCCGCCCAGGACGCCGCCGAGGCGCAGGCGCGGGTGGCGGAGCGGGTGCGCGCGCTCGTGGAGCAGATCGCGGGCGCCCGGCAGCGCCAGGAGACCCAGGCGGCGCAGCTCGAGGAGCGCGCCCGCGAGATCCAGTCCCGGCGCGAGTTGCTCGATGCGCTGCTCGCCCGGTTCGCCCGCCTCGGGAATGAGGCGGCCGAGGTCAACGACCTGCTCAAGCAGGGAGGGCGCGTCGACGAGGCCGAGGAGCGGCTCGGCCGGGTAGCCGCGTCGGCGGAGGAGCTTCTCCGGGACGCCGAGCGCGACGGGTTCGAGGACGCGGTCCGGCAGGCGGAGTCCGTCCGCCAGCAGTCGCTCTCCGCCCGGAACAAGCTCAAGCTCCTCCGCGAGAAGACGTAGGCGGCTCGCGGAGCAGGAAGATCGCGAACGCGACGGCCGCCGCCGCGCCGAGCTGCGCCAGCGAGACCAGCAAGAGCCAGCCTCCGGCGGCGCGCAGCACGTCCACGGTCACTCCGCGCGCAGGGACAGCATCGGGTCCACCCGCGCCGCCCTGCGCGCCGGCGCCCAGCTGGCGAGGGCGGCCACGCCGAGCAAGAGCGCCGACACGGCCAGGAAGGTGAGGGGGTCGGTCGCGCTCACCTGGTAGAGGGTCGCCTTCGCCGCCTCGGTGACCACCAGCGAGACCACCAGCGCGGCCGACAAGCCCAGCCCGACGCCGACGACCGCAAGCCTCATCCCGCCGCCCACCACGGTCCGCAACACCTGGCTGGCGGGAGCGCCCAGCGCCATGCGGATGCCGATCTCCTTCGCGCGCTGCGCGACCGAGTACGCCATGACGCCGTAGATGCCCAGGGAGGCGAGCACCAGCGCCACGACACCGAAGACGGTCAGCAGCATCATCGGGAAGCGCCGCTCGCCGAGCGACTCGCCGATCACCCGTTCGAGCGTCCGCAGATGCGCCAGGGGCTGGTCCTTGTCGATCGCCTGCAGCTCGGTGCGCAGGAGTGGCGCCAGGTCCATCGGCCGGCCGGACGTGCGCAGGAGGATGCGCATGAACGGCTGGGTCCACTGCGCGTCGGCGACCACCGCCAGAGGCTCGGGAGGATGGTCGAGCGACTGGGTGTGCACGTCGCCGATGACGCCGACGATCTCCCAGGTGTCCTTGTCCTTGCGGAAGCCCTTGAGCCTACGTCCCACCGCCTCGCCGCCGACGAGAAACTTGCGGACGAACGCCTGGTTGACGAGGACCACTTGCGGCGCGCGCACGTCGTCGGACGCGCGCAGGTCGCGACCCTGCAAGAGCGGGATCCCGAGCGTCTCGAGGTAGCCGGGGGTGGCCCAGACCACCTCGGCGTCGGTGCCCTGGCCCGGGGGCGCAGGCGGCAAGCCCTCGATGTCGAAACCGAGGCTCGCATTGAACCCCGGATCGAGCGGAACGCTGGTGGCGATCGCGGCGCTCTTCACGCCCGGGAGCGCGGCTGCGCGCGCGAGGAGCTGCTGCTGGAACGCATGCATCTGCTCGTCCTTGCCGTATCTGTCCTTTGGCAGCACGGTCTCGGCCACCAGCACGCGCGCCGGATCGGCCAGACCCGTCCGCACGCCGATGAGCCGCGCCAGGGTCCGGATCATCAGCCCGGCTCCGATCACCAGCACCAGCGCCAGCGCGACTTCCACCACTACCAGCGCTGCGCGAGCCCGGCCGCGGGAGGTGGCGCCGGACGCCCCGTTCTTGAGCGCCTCGACGAGATCGGGTCGGCTGGCGTGGAGCGCGGGAGCCAGCCCCGCGAGGAGCCCGGACCCCATGGAGATGGAGAGGGCGAAGGCGAGGACGGACCCGTTGAGGCGCACCTCGTCGAGCCGCGGGATGGACCGCGGCGCGAGCGCGACCAGGCCGTCCAGGCCCCACGCCGCGAGGAGCACGCCGAGCGCTCCCCCGACCAGCGCCAGGACGAGCGCCTCGGTGAGCAGCTGCCGGACGATCCGGCCGCGTCCGCTGCCCAGCGCCGCGCGGATGGCCAGCTCCCGCTGCCGGGCCGCGCCGCGGGCGAGCAGCATGCTGGCGACGTTGGCGCAGGCGATCAGCAGCACCAGCACCACCGCTCCGAGCAAGGCCTGCAGCACCGGCTTGATCGGCCCGACCAGGTCGTCGAGCAGCGGGACCGCCCGCTGCGACCAGCCAGTGTGCTCGGGGATGCGCGAGGCGATGCGAGGTCCCACCACCGCCAGGTCTGCTTGCGCGTTCCGGACCGAGATGCCGGGCTTGAGCCGCGCGAAGGCGCTGATGAAGTGCAGGCCGCGGTTCTGCTGGTCCTTCTCGTCCCACTCGAACGGGATGAGCGCCTCCGCGTTGCGCAGCAGCGGGAAGCGGAAGCTGGCCGGCAAGACGCCGACGATGGTGTACGTCCTGCCGTTCAGAGTGGTGGTCTGGCCCAGGATGCGTGAGTCGCCGGAGAACTCCCGCTTCCACAGCCGATCGGTGAGGACCACCTCGTGCTGCGCTCCGATGTAGTCCGTCTCCGCGGCGAATCCGCGGCCGAGCGCCGGGTGCACTTTGAGCGTGGCGAAGAAGCTCGCGGTCACCTTGGCGGCCGGGAGCTGCTCCGGCCCGGACGCGACCGTCATCGACAAGCGCGAGATCTGGACGGCGGCGACCGACTCGAACGCGCCGTTCTCCTTCGCCAGGTCGATATAGTCGAGCGTCGAGTACGGGTTGCGGTCGTGCCCCGGTGAGTCTCCCGGGACCGTCTCGTACAGCCGGACGAGCTGCTCGGGCTGCGGGACGGCCAGAGGGCGCAGGACGACCCCTTCGAGCACGCTGAAGATTGCGCTGCTGCCGCCGACCCCGAGGGCCAGCGCGACCACCGCCGCTGCCGTGAAGCCGGGCGAGCGCGCGAGCGTGCGGAGGGCGTAGCGGAGGTCTTGCAGGAGGGTGTCCATGCGACCTTGACGAGCGAACTTCGTGCCAGCCCTGGCGGCGTGGAACCACGAGGAAATCGCGCGGGTCCGAGCGCCGCCGGGCGACCGCTCGCGGGATCGCACAGTCCCACAACCGGACAATGACCCGGGACGCGCCGCGCGCTATACCCGTGCGCGCTTCCAGCCCGGAGGAACCATGGCCACCACAGCCCGCGTCGTCCGCGTCCACAAGACGGGCGGCCCCGAGGTGATGCAGCTCGACGAGGTGCAGCTCCCGCCGCCCGGCCAGGGTCAGGCGCTGGTGCGCATCGAGGCGGCCGGGGTCAACTTCATCGACATCTACCACCGCGTCGGGCATTACCCGCTGCCGCTGCCGCTCGCGATGGGAGTGGAGGGCGCGGGCGTCGTGGAGCAGGTGGGGCCCGGGGTGACCGACCTCCGCGTCGGGCAGCGCGTGGCATGGACCAACGTGAACGGCACGTACGCGACGCACGCCCTGGTGCCTGCGGACCGGCTTGTGCCGGTGCCGGAAGGAGTCTCGGGGAAGCTCGCCGCCGCCGTCATGTTGCAAGGAATGACCGCGCACTACCTGACCCACGACACGTACCCGCTGAAGCGCGGCGAGTGGTGCCTGATCCACGCGGCGGCGGGCGGGGTCGGGCTGCTCTTCTGCCAGATGGCGAAGAAGATCGGCGCCCGCACGATCGGCACGGTCGGCACCGAGGAGAAGGCGAGGCTCGCGCGCAAGGCGGGCGCCGAAGAGGTGGTCGTCTATACCAAGGCCGACTTCGAGGCGGAGGCGAGGCGCGTCACCGGCGGCGCCGGCACCAGCGTGGTCTACGACTCCGTCGGGAAGGACACCTTCGACCGCAGCCTGAAATGCCTGCGGAGGCGCGGGATGATGGTCCTCTTCGGGCAGTCGAGCGGGCCAGTGCCGCCGTTCGACGTGCAGCGGCTCGCGTCGGGCGGCTCGCTCTACCTCACCCGCCCGACGCTCGGCAGCTACATCACCACCCGCGACGAGCTGCTCTCGCGCGCCGGCGCCGTGCTGGACATGGTCCGCAGGGGCGAGCTGGAGGTCCGCATCGAGGCCGAGCTGCCGATCGCGCAGGCCGGGAAGGCGCACGAGCTCCTCGCCTCGCGGAAGACGACGGGGAAGATCATCCTGGTGCCGTAGCTCGCGCCCAACGCTACGCGGCGTAGTCCTCGATCGGCGGGCAGCTGCAGATGAGCTGCCGGTCGCCGAGCACCGCGTTGATCCGGCCCACTGCGGGCCAGAACTTCTTCGTGCGCACCCAGGGCAGCGGGAAGGCCGCGCGTTGGCGCGAGTACGGGCGGTCCCACGAGTCGGCGGTGAGCACCTCCGCGGTGTGCGGGGCGCTCTTGAGCACGTTGCGGTCGCGGGGCTGCTTGCCCTGCTCGATCTCGCGGATCTCCTCGCGTATGGCGATCATCGCGTCGCAGAAGCGGTCCAGCTCGGCCTTGGCCTCGCTCTCGGTGGGCTCGACCATCAGCGTGCCGATCACCGGAAACGAGGTGGTGGGCGCGTGGAAGCCGTAATCCATCAGCCGCTTGGCCACGTCGTCCACCTCGACGGCCGCGTCGCGCTTCACCTTGCGCAAATCGAGGATGCACTCGTGCGCCACGGTGCCGCTCTTGCCCACGTAGAGCACGGGGAAGTGCGGCCCCAGGCGCTTCGCGATGTAGTTCGCATTCAGGATGGCAATCTTGGTCGCCTGGGTCAGGCCGTCGCCGCCCATCAGCTTGATGTACGCCCAGGAGATCAGCAGGATCGAGGCGCTTCCCCAGGGCGCCGCCGAGATCGGCCCGATCGCTTCCTCGCCGCCGACGCGCACTACCGGGTGGCCAGGAAGGTACGGCGCGAGGTGTCTGGCCACGCAGATGGGGCCCATGCCCGGCCCGCCCCCGCCGTGCGGGATGCAGAACGTCTTGTGCAGGTTGAGGTGGCACACGTCGGCGCCGAAGTCGCCCGGCCGGCAGAGGCCGACTTGCGCGTTCATGTTCGCGCCATCCATGTAGACCTGCCCGCCGTGCTGGTGGACGATGCGGCAGACCTGCTGGATGCCTTCCTCGAAGACGCCGTGGGTGGACGGGTAGGTAACCATCAGCGCGGCCAGGTCCTTCGCGTTGGCCCGCGCCTTCGCCTCCAGGTCCGCCAGGTCGATGTTCCCCTTCTCGTCCGTCTTCACCACCACGATCTTGAACCCGGCCATCGCCGCCGAGGCCGGGTTGGTTCCGTGCGCCGACTGCGGGATCAGGCACACGTTGCGGTGGGACTCGCCGCGGGCCTCGTGATAGCGCCGGATGACGAGGAGCCCGGCGTACTCCCCTTGCGCGCCGGCGTTGGGCTGCAGCGAGACGGCGTCGAAGCCGGTGATCTCCCGCAGCATGGCCGAGAGCTCGTCGAAGATCTGCGTGTACCCCTGCGCCTGGGAGCGGGGCGCGAACGGATGCAGCTTGCCGAACTGCGGCCAGGTGACGGGCACCATCTCCGCCGTCGCGTTCAGCTTCATGGTGCACGAGCCGAGCGGGATCATCGAGTGCGTCAAGGACAGGTCGCGCGACTCGAGCAGCCGCATGTAGCGGAGCATCTCGGTCTCGCTGTGGTGCGTGTTGAAGACCGGGTGGGTGAGATAGGCGGAGGTGCGGGCGAGCTGCGGCGGGAGCGCGCTCTCCGGCTCGAGCTGATCGAGCGCGACGCCGCCGCCGAACACCGCCAACACGTTCTCCACGTCCTCCCGCGAGCAGGTCTCGTCGAGCGAGATGCCCACCGTGCGCGCATCGATGCGGCGCAGGTTGATGCGCCGGGCGGCCGCCGTCGCGACGATCTGGTCCGCGTCGGCCTCGACCGCGAGCGTGTCGAAGAACTGCTGGTGGCGGAGCTTGAGCCCCCGCTTGCGCAGGCCGGCCGCGAGGAGCGAAGTGAGGCCGTGCACGTGCTGCGCGATGGCCTTGAGCCCGCGCGGTCCGTGGTAGACGGCGTACATCGCGGCCATGATCGCGAGCAACGCCTGCGCCGTGCAGATGTTGCTGGTCGCCTTCTCGCGGCGGATGTGCTGCTCGCGCGTCTGCAGCGCCATGCGCAGCGCCGGGCGGCCCTGGGCGTCCTGAGAGACGCCGATGATCCGCCCTGGCATGTGGCGGACGTGCTCCTCGCGGCAGGCGAAGTAGGCCGCGTGCGGGCCGCCGTACCCGAGCGGAACGCCGAAGCGCTGCGAGGAGCCCACCGCCACGTCGGCGCCCAGCTCGCCGGGCGGAGCCAGCAGGCAGAGGGAGAGGAGGTCGGCGGCGACGACCGCCAGCGCCCCGTGCTGGTGGACCCGCTCGATGAAGGTGCGCAGGTCGCGCACGCGCCCGTCGCTCGACGGGTACTGCACCAGCGCGCCGAACACCTTGGTCTTGAAGTCGAAGGCATCCGGGTCGCCGACCACCACGCGCCATCCGAGCGGCTCGGCGCGCGTGCGCACCACCTCGATGGTCTGCGGGTGGCAGTCGCTCGCGACGAAGAACGCCTTGGCGTCGCCCCCGGCGACGGCGTGCACCAGGCTCATCGCCTCGGCGGCGGCGGTCCCCTCGTCGAGCAGGGACGCGTTCGCCACCGGAAGGCCGGTCAAGTCGATCACCATGGTCTGGTAGTTGAGCAGCGCCTCGAGGCGCCCCTGCGAGATCTCGGGCTGGTACGGAGTATACTGAGTGTACCAACCCGGGTTCTCCAGGATGTTCCGCTGGATCACCGCCGGCGTGACGGTGTCCGAGTAGCCCATCCCCAGGAAGCTTCGGAACACCTGGTTCTTGGCCGCGATCTGCTGCAGGTCCTGCAGGAGGCCGTGCTCCGAAAGGCCTGTCGGGAGGTCGAGCGGCCGCTTCAGGCGGATGCCCGCGGGGACCGTGGCGTCGATCAGGGCATCCAGAGACCCTTTTCCCAGCACCTCCAGCATCTCCACCACGTCGCGGGTATCGGGCCCGATGTGGCGGTCGACGAAGCGGTCCGGGTGCCGCGGAATGTGCATCGCTTTCCTGCTCCTTCCAAGGGTCGGCGCTCCCTACCACGCCGGACGCCGCAGGGTAACCGCGATCAGGCGACGGCGCACCCACCCCAACATCGCGGCCCGCGGCCGTCGGAGAAACTTCGGCTCCTCCCGCGACACTACCTGGGGCGTCGAAGCTGCTGCATCGGCGCGGAAGAGTAACCCGCCTGGCACGGGGCCTGCTTTAGACCCCGGGCATGGAGGACGCGATGACGACGATCAAGACGACGATGCGCGAGTGGGGCTACCCGGCGCTGGTGCTGATTTCGTGGATGATGGCTGCGGCCTACACGCTCTCGATTGTGATCTGACCTGTCCGGTTCCGGGAATGGACGCGGGAATCCGGACAGGGGACGGTTGTCAGGCGAGGTGGGCTCGCCGGACCTGGCTACAGCTCGGCGCGCAGCGCGCGCGCGAGCCGCTCGATCTGCCCGCGCGAGTTGTAGAGCTGCGCGGCGATGCGGACCAGGCGCCGCGGATGCCGGGGGAAGACGAAGATCGGCACCTCGATGCGGTGGCGCTCGTAGACGACCGCTTGCAGCGGATCGTTCATCGATCCGGCCGCCGGCGGCGGGCCGTCGCTGTCCGGGAGCGGGACGGCGGCCAGCGTGCCGATCATCTCGGCGGGCGCGGGCTCCGGGATTCCGAGCGCGTCGCAGAGCAAGGCGCGGCCGCCCAGGGCGAGCTCGCGGTTGCGCTGCATCAGCGCGGGCCACCCTCCGGGCACGAGCGAGCCGAGGAAGCGGATCGCTTCGGGGATGCAGAGGAACGGCGTGGGGTCGTCGGTGCCGCCCCAGTCGAAGAGCAGGCGGAACCGCGATCTTTCCGTGCGCGTCGAATTGAAGCCGTGGCTCACCGCGAGCGGCAGCACGCCGTCCTGCCGATCCCGGCGGACGTGCAGGAAGCCCGACCCCTTCGGCGTGCAGAGCCACTTGTGGCAGTTGCCGGTGTAGTACGCGGCGCCGATCCGGCGCACGTCCAGCGGCAGCATCCCCGGCGCGTGCGCGCCGTCCACCAGCGTGTCCACTCCGCGCTCGGCGAGAGCGCGCACCAGCGTCTCCACCGGGAAGACCAGCCCGGTGGGGCTGGTGACATGATCGATCAGGGCAAGCCGGGTGCGCCCCGTCACCGCGCCGAGGACCGCGTCGACCACCTGCGCCGGCGTGACGCCGGGCCACGGGACGGCTGCGGTGACCACCCGGACGCCTGCCGGCTCGAGCACGCGGAGGGCGTTGCGGCAGGCGTTGTAGGCGTGGTCGGTGGTGAGCACCTCGTCGCCGGGCCCAAGCCGCAGAGAGCGCACGACGGTGTTCACGCCGGTGGTCGCATTGGGGACGAATGCCAGATCGTCGGCATCGGCGCCCACGAAGCGGGCCAGCGCGGAGCGCGCCTCGTCGAGCAGCGGCTCCAGCTCGCGCGAGAGGAACAGCACGGGCTGCCGCTCCATCCGTACCCGCAGCTCCTGCTGCAAGTCGAGCACGTGCCGCGGGCAGGCGCCGAACGAGCCATGGTTCAAGAACTCGACCTGCGGATCCAGTGTCCAGTGCCGGGCCAACTCAGTCGCCGCCGATAGGGCGGCGCTGTGTTCTTCAGGGCGCGGTCTCAATGGCATGCGCTCTAGTCCAACCGCGCGTAGGTCGCGTCGGTCCCGCTGAAGGCGCGGTGGATCTCGTCGATGCGCGCGCAGAGGTCCGCGCCGAGCGGTTTCGCGCACGCGTCGATGCCTGCGTCCAGCTGCGACACGTCGGCGGGACCGAGCAGGACCGAGTCGACGCCGGGCCTCGCCGCCAGCCAGCCGTAGGCGAGCTGCACGGGCTTCATGCCGGCCTCGCGCCCCAGGTCCGAGTACGATTCGACCAGCTCGAAGAACCGGTCGGAGAGATACCGCCGCTGGTACATCTCGTTGCCGTCGAATCGGGACCCCTTCGGCGGCTCGGCGCGGAGCGCGCGCCCGGCGAGCAGCCCGCCGGCGAGCGGGTTGTAGACGGTGGTGTGGATCGGATGCTGCCTGGCGAACGCCCAGTACTCGACGTCGAGCTGGCGGACGAGGAGGTTGTAGATCTGCTGGGCGGTGGTCGGCCGGGGCAGGCCGGTGCGCTCGCAGATGCGTTCCATGTCGACGAGCTGCCACGAGGCGTAGTTGGAGATGCCCCAGTGCGCGATCTTGCCCGCCTGGATGAGCTTCTGCAGCGCGGAAAGCGTCTCCTGGAGCGGCGTCTTCATGTCCGGCCAGTGCAGGTAGTAGAGGTCGATCCGGTCGACGCCCAGCCGCTGCAGGCTCTCGTCGCAGGCGCGCAGGATGACCTCCGCCCGGAGGCCTTCGCGCCCGACCCCCGCGGGGCGGCTGCCCACCTTGCTGGCGATGCGCGCTCCGCGCCGGCCCCGCAACGCGCGCCCGAGGATCAGCTCCGAGTCCCCGTACGCGTTCGCGGTGTCGAACAGCGTCACGCCGCGCTCCAGGGCGCGCGCCACGATGCGGTGCGACTCCTCTTCCGGCGTGCGCTTGCCGAAGTTCATCGTGCCGCAGACGATTCCGACGGGAGCGCCCGCGGGCCTGGGTTCCAGCCAGTCGGTCATCTGCGACTGTCTACCCCACCGGAGCGGCGGCGGCGAGCGGCGCTTACCAGTGCACCGCCGGGAAGGCGCGACCCGGCCGCGCGAAGAGGAAGCCTTGCTGCAGGTCGCAGCCCAGGCCCTCCAGCGTGTCGCGCTCCTCGCAGGACTCGATGCCTTCCGCCAGCACCGTGATGCCCAGCTCCTTGCAGAGCGAGGTGATGGTCCGCACCAGCTTCCGCTTGGTGGGCTCGCGGTGGAGGTTCCGCACCAGGGCGATGTCCAGCTTGGCCACCTGCGGGTCGAGCTGGACGAAGCTGGTCAGCCCCGAGTAGCCGGCTCCCAGGTCGTCGACCGCCACCGAGAACCCCATCCGCTTGAGGCGGTCGATGCGGGCGCGGACGTCGGGCACGCGGTCGAGACCGGCGCGCTCGGTGATCTCCAGCACGGTCCGGCCGGCGATCGACGAGAGCGGCGCCTTGGGATCGTAGAGCGCGTCGTCCAGCAGCTCTTCCGAGTGCAGGTTGACGAAGAGCCGCATGGGGCTCTTCTGCATCCGCAGCGCCGCCCGGGCGCGAATCGCGCGACCCAGCTCGTGCACCTTGCCCAGGGTCTCGGCGGCGTGGACCAGCTTCTCGGGACGCGGAAAGCTCGGCTCGGTGGTGCGGAGCAGGGCCTCGTAGGCGACCAGCCGCCTCTGCGGCCAGCGCACGATGGGCTGGAAGGCCAGGTCGAGGCCCGCGAGCGCGTTCGCGAAGCGCTCGGAAAGGCCGGGGTGCTCCGAGTCCTGCTCCTTCTCGAGGTATTCCTTCGCCTGGCGCTTGATGTCCGCCAGCTTGTGGATGCGGACGGCGCGCTCGACCACCTCGACGAGCTGCTCCGCGTCGATCGGCTTGAGCAGGTATCGGAAGGCGCCGAACTCGACCGCCTGCATCGCGGTGGAGAGCTGTGGCGAGCCGGTGACGAAGATGACCGGCACCTCCAGCCCGCGCTCGCGCACGGTCCGGAGGAGGCCCATGCCGTCCATCCCGGGCAGCGCCAGGTCGGTGATGATGGTGTCGAACTGGACCCGCTCGAGCAGCGCGAGCGCGTGCCGTCCGTCTGCGGCGGTTTCCACCGTGAAGCCGGCGTCGCCCAGCACGTCGGCGAAGATCCGGCTCAGCCTCGGATCGTCGTCGACCACCAGCACACGACCGTGGTTTCCTGGGCGTCCCTCCAACACGTTCTCCCGGCGTCGCAAGATGCGGGTCAACGACGTCTCCCCGCAAGAGGCAAGCGACCCCTCGGCTGCCTTGGACGGGGGAGCGCTGGAGGTCTGCGGTGGTGAGCTACCGACGCGGACCTCCACCTCGACCTGTAGTTAACCTTCGCCGCTCGGTCCCGGCCACCTCATTTCAGCGATATTTGAGACCGGTGCCCGTGTTGAACAGAACGACCGTCTCGCCGGGCTTCACGAACCCGTCCTGGCGCAGCCGGCGCAGGGCGGCCCACGCCGCGCCGCCCTCCGGGCAGATGTCGAGGCCGCTGCGGCGCGACAGCTCCGCCGCGGCGGGGGCGATCGCTGCCTCGGAGACGGCGACCGCGGTCCCCGCGGTCTCCCGCAGCGCGCGGAGGCAAAGGAATCCGCCGATGGGCGAGGGGACTCGGAGCCCGTACGCGCCGGTGCGCGGATCCGGCCACGGACGGGTGGCCGACTCGCCGGAGCGAAACGCGGCGACGACCGGCGCGCAGCCCTCGGCCTGCACGGACACGAGCCGCGGGCGCTTGGCAGTCCACCCCAGCTCGCGCATCTCGCCGAACGCCTTCCACATGCCGACCAGGCCGGTGCCGCCACCGGTCGGGTAGACGATGACGTCCGGGAGCTCGCCGAGCTGCTCGAACAGCTCGTACGCCATCGTCTTCTTGCCTTCGACGCGATACGGCTCCTTCAACGTCGACACGTCGAAAGCGTCTCGCGGACCGTTCGCCTTGAGCCACTTCCCGGCGTCCGCGATGCTTCCCGGGACCAGGTGCACCTCCGCGCCGTAGTGCCGGCATTCCTCCGCGAAGGCGCGCGGTGTGTCCTCGGGCATGGCGACGACCACCGGCAGTCCCGCCGCCGCGCCATATGCCGCGAGCGCTCCCGCCGCGTTCCCCGCCGAGGGGGCGGCCAGCGCTCGAGCGCCCAGCACACGGGCCAGCGACACGGCGAGGGTCATCCCCCGGGCCTTGAACGACCCGGTGGGATTGCGAGCCTCGTCCTTCACCAGCACGCCGTCGACCTTCACAAGCGGCGTGAATCCTTCACCGAGCGTCACCGCGTCGGCGGCTCGGATGGGGAGTGCTTCCTCGTAGCGCCAGAGCGAGGGCGGGCGCGACCGCACGGTCTCGAGCGCGAGCGAGCCCGGCCCGAGGCGATAGTCGACCCGCAGCGGGAGCCCGCAGCGCGTGCAGACCGTCTGGAGGACCGCCGCGTCGTGCGGCGCGCCGCAGGAGAAGCAGGTCAGCCCGGCGAAGTTGGGTCCGAAACGCATCCGCCGCGGTTACCCCGCCGCCGCGCGATTCGCAAGAGCGGAAGGCGTCGTCCACGGTAGTGCGCTGCGGTGCGGGCGCTCTTCTGACGCGCCGCGTCCCGCCTCGGGCTGCGCACGCACACCTGGGATTTCCTTCATCCAAATCGACCGCACTTCTCGCCTTGTCTGCGCGGCATGGTTCGAGCGCAGCGCCAGGTGCACGCCTTAACGCAGCGCGTCCCGCGCCGGGGCGGATAAACGTCCACTCACCCTGACGGAGTCCCGGGTCCGGCTGCAAGCCCGTCGACGGACGCGCGCGCTCGTTCCATGAATGCGCGACCGTACATCCGCTCCGCTGCGCGTTGGTTGTGCGGACGGCAGAGCAAGCGGATCCGGTCCGCTCGGTGTAGCCGCGTTCGTGCGAACCCGTCCAAGTGATCGAATTCCAGGGCGCCTGTCTCGCGGCACCTGCGGCCGTGCTCGTCGGTGAACATGCAGCGGCCGCCGTCCCGCTCGAAGACTTCGCGTTTGATGGCGTCCGGGATGTGGCGCGACGACGATTCATCCGCGTCTTCGGCCGGAGCCGGTCGCGCCTTCCGACCAGTGGCGAATCGCTCCTTCTTCACCTGCTCGATGAGCAGGTCGAGTGCCTTCTCGACGATCGTCGCCAGATCTCCGTCTGGGATGCGGTGGCGGAGCAGATCCTGGGCCTGGCGGAACTTGTCATGACACGAGCGACTCGCGGTGAACTGGAACTTGAACGTCTCCTCGGCGAGCGGTGCAATCACGGCCCGGCGTTCATCGCGTCGCGGCGGCGGGGCGGGCGGCGGTGCGAACGCGAGAGCAGGGGGCGACTCGGGTTGGGCCACCGGCATAGCGGCGGCGAACGAGAATGCGGGTGACGCTTCGGGCGGGGGGTTGGGGCGGCCGGGAAGCTTTCGCACCACAGTGGGAACCGGCGGCTGCGGCCAAAGACGCGCGACCAGCTCTTCGATTTCGCGCTTCGACTTACCCGCCGCCTCCGCCAGGACCTTCTCCTGATTCTCGGTGGTCAGGTGCGGCGCGAGCAAGCGCAGCCCGGCCAGGTGCACCCGCCCCGAGCGGACCGCCTCCAGGATCACCGGCATGCATCGTGCGGCGCGGGCGATGCTGATCCGGTTGCAGGCGACGTCCTCGGAAAAACCGAGCTCGCCGACGCAGAAGGCGAACATCGAGGAGAACGCCCAATCGAGGTAGAGCTTCCGCTCGTCGATCTCGCCGAGATGGACGAGAAGCGCCGCCTCAACCCCGTGTGATCTCCGCACCAGCTCCCACGTACCCGAACGAAGGTCAGAGGAGCTGAGCGATTCGACAACGATTCGTAAGTTCATCATGTGCGAAGTCGTAGCACTGCGTTTTTCGGAGCCCTCCGGACGCCGCACGTGAGCGCTGGACGGCAGGCCGACCCGCGAGGAGAACGTAAGCCAAACGGCCGCTCTCCACGCATCTCCAGCAGCTACACGGCCGTTCTTGCGAACGCTCGCGGCCGTCTGCGAAGAGAAGGCTCCGAATCTGTCAATCGCAAACGATGCGCATACGTAAGTTGTCCGATGCGGCCGCGCCGGCGGAACTGTATCCGCCCCGGCGCGGGACGCAGCGCGTTAGATGGCGGCCGGCAGTCAGGGCTTGGCGTTCGTAGCCGCGCCTGCGATCGAAAACTCACTCTGAAAAGCAAGGGAGATAAGGGTGGCTTGTCCTCGGAGGTGGAAGGCAGAGTCAAGAGGATGCTCGGATCGACTCGCCCGGACGACGCCGAGAAGTCGCCGAATTGGAACCTGATCTCGCGGACGTCACGCCAGCAAGGCCGGCTCGACCCATTCCGCGTTCAGACCTGAGCCAAGCCCCCGTCCACGAACAGCTCGATGCCCGCCACGTAGCTGCTCTCGTCCGAGGCGAGGAAGGAGACGGCCTTTGCCACCTCGTCGGTCGTGCCCACCCGGCTCAGCGGGATGCCGGGCACGACCTGCTCGACGAACTGCGAGACTTGTTGCTCGCTCATCCCCAAGCTGTTCTGGTACCCCGGGGTGGGCACCACGCCCGGGCTGATGGCGTTGACGCGGATGTTCTTGCCCTTGAGGTCCACGCTCCAGGTGCGCGCGAACGAGCGCACCGCCGCCTTGGTGGCGCTATAGACGCTCAAGGCCGGCGAGAGGCCGGTGGAGCCTACGATCGAGGCGTTCAGGATGATCGAGCCCCCGTCGCGAACAAGCGGCAGCGCCTTCTGAACCGTGAAGAGCAGGCCCTTCACGTTGGTGTCGAAGATCCTGTCGAAGTGCTCTTCGGTGATGGCGCCGAGCGGCGAGAACTCGCCCGTGCCGGCGTTGGCGAAGAGGATGTCGATCCTGCCCTTCTCCTTCTTCACGATCGCGTAGAGCCGGTCGAGGTCCTCGAGCCTGGAGACGTCGCCCTGCACGCCGGTGACGTTCCCGCCGATCTTCTCCACGGCCGCTCCCAGCTCTGCCTGGCGGCGACCGGTGATGAAGACGTACGCGCCCTCTCTCTGCAGACGCTGCGCGGTGGCGAGCCCGATTCCCGAGGTACCGCCGGTGATCACTGCCACTTTGCCTTCGTGCTTGCCCATGAAGATCACTCCTTCCCAGGTTGGTTGTTCGGTACGATGTCGCTCATCAGCATTGCGATTCGCTGATCGTCGTCATCGTTGGGCTTGTCCGGCGAAGTCCCCGCGGTTACCCTCCCCCGCGATGAAGCTCACCAAGGAACAGACGGAGAAGAACCGCGCCGCCATCCTCGAGGCGGCCCAGCGCCTCTTTCGGGAGCACGGTTTCGAGGGCGCTGGCGTCGCCGACCTGATGCGGGAGGCCGGCTTCACCCACGGGGGCTTCTACAACCACTTCTCCTCGAAGGAGGCGCTGGCGACCGAGGCATGCAAGGAGGCCCTGGGCAAGGCCAACGCGGCGCTCGCCGATTTGCTCGAGCACGGCAAAGGCGACCCCTGGCGGCGCTACGTGGCCGAATACCTCGCCAGGGAGCACCGCGATGATCCAGGCCGCGGGTGCACCCTGGGCGCTCTCTCGGCCGACGCCGCCCGCCAGGGACCCGAGCTGCAGTCGAGCTTCGCCGACGCCATCGAGCAGGTGATCGGAATCCTCGCCCACCATTTCGGCAAGGCGGCGCCGGGCGAGCCGCGCGCCCAGGCGCGCGCGCGCGCCGTGCAGCAGTTCAGCGAGCTGATTGGCGCACTGGTGCTCTCGCGCGCCGTTTCCGGCGCGGACCCGCAGCTCTCCGAGGAGATCCTGTCCACCAACCGGCGCCGGCTCGCGAGCTGAGCCGGATCGAAGCGCGGGCCGTTCGTTCGCTTGCCGTCCCTTCAGGCGCCTTGCTGTGGACCGCGGGACCATTCCCTGGGAGACATTCGTGCGTGGAGCACCGCCTGCCCGCGACAATCCTGCTGGTCGACGACTATCCGCCGAACCTGACGGCCATCGAGGCCGCGCTCGAGCCTCTCGAGCAGCGCCTGGTCAAGGCGAGCTCCGGCGCCGAGGCGCTCAAGTTCCTCCTCTCGGAAGACAGCTGCGCGCTGATCCTGCTCGACGTGAACATGCCCGGGCAGGACGGCTTCGAGACCGCGGACCTGATCCGCGCGCGCGGGCGCACGCGCGACATCCCCATCCTGTTCATGACCGCCGTGAAGCGGCCGGAGGGCGCGCGGCAGGCTTCCGAGCACGGGGCCGCGGACTACATCGTGCGGCCGGTCGAGCCGGAAGTGCTGCGGACCAAGGTACGCGGCATTCTCGAGCTGCGCGGGCGCGCCGAAGATCTGACGAAGCAGCTGCTCCGCAGGGCCGAACAGGAGCGGGCACAGCTCGTCACCGAGCGGCGCCTCGAGCGGCGATACAGGTCGCTGGTCGAGGCCACCGGGCAGGTGGTGTGGAGCATGGGCCAGGGAGGGGAGGTGCTCGAGGACTCCCCGTCGTGGCGCGCCTTCACCGGCCAGTCGCCCGAACAGCTCGTCGGACGCGGCTTCCTGGAGGCCATCCATCCCGACGACCGCGACCGCGCCGACCGCGGCTGGCAGGCGGGGTTCGTGGACAAGCAGCCGTACGACGTCGAGCTCCGGCTGCGCCGCGGCGACGGGACCTATGCCGACGTGCTCTCCCGAGGCGTGCCGGTCCTGGAGGACGACGGCAGCGTGCTGGAGTGGCTGGACACCTGTATCGATCTGACCGAGCACAAGCGCGCCGACGAGGAGGTGCGTGCCTCCCGGGATCAGCTCGACGTCATCCTGGGCAGCGTGAGCGAGGGGATCACCGCGCAGGACGCGACTGGACGCCTGGTGTTCGCAAACGACGAAGCCGCTCGGATGAGCGGTTTCGCGTCGGGCGGCGAGATGCTGGCGGCGGGCACGGCGGCGGTGGCCAGCCGGTTCGAGATGCGGGACGAGGCCGGTGGCCCGTTCCCGCTCGAGCGGCTCCCGAGTCGCATCGCCTTGCGCACGGGCACGCGGTCGGAGGGCCTGCTGCGCGTCCGGCGGAAGGACACGGACGACGACCGGTGGGTGCTGTTGCGGTCGACGCCCGTGCAGGCCGCTACGGGCACGGCTTCGCTGGTGATCAACGTCATGCAGGACGTGACCGAGCAGCGGCGCTCGGCGTTCGCGGCGACGCTGCTCTCCGACGCCGGCCGGGTCCTGGGATCCAGCCTGGAGGCGGACGCCACGCTGGGGGCCATCGCCCGCCTTGCCGTCCCGCGGCTGGCCGACCGGTGCGCGGTGCACCTGCGCCAGCCCGACGGCTCCATCCGGCTGCTCGCGCTCGCCGGCCTCGACGGCGAGGCCGAGCTCGCGGCCAGCGAATCCGCTGCGCGCCCTCCCATCGATCCCGCCGGCGGGCAGGGCGTGGCTGCGGTCCTGCGCAGCGGGAAGAGCGAGTGCGGACGCAGCCTGCCGGACGAGATGGTGGCGGAGCTCGCCGCGGGTCCGGAGGATCTCGAGGAGCTGCGTGCCGCGGGAGTGCTCTCGTACATCGCGGCGCCGTTCTGCGCCCGCGGGCAGGTGCTGGGCGCGCTCACCCTGGTCACCACGGCGCGCTCGGGCCGGCGATACGATGCCGTCGACGTGCGCACCGCCGAGGAGCTCGCCGATCGTGTCGCCGCCGCGCTGGACAACGCGGCGCTCTACAAGCGCGAGCAGGAAGCCGTGCGCGCGCGCGACGACTTCCTCTCCATCGCCTCGCACGAGCTGCGGACTCCGCTCACGCCGCTGCGACTCCAGATCCAGATCCTGCGGCGGCTGGTCGCGCACGGAGCCACCCTCGCGCGGGACAAGCTGGCGGTGAGCCTCGACACGCTGGAGCGCCAGACCGAGCGTCTCGGCCGCCTGGTCAGCGACTTGCTCGACGTCTCGCGCATCACGGCCGGAAAGCTCACCCTGCACCGCGAACGTCTCGACCTGGCCGAGGTGGCGCGCGAGGTGGTGGAGCGGTACGCCGGCATCAGCCGCTCGCGCATCGCGCTGCAGACGCGGAGCGCACCGGGCAACTGGGATCGCGCGCGGCTCGAGCAGGTGGCGACGAACCTCCTCGCCAACGCGATCAAGTACGGCGAAGGCAAGCCGATCGAGGTGGTCGTCGCGCTCGAGGACGGCGCCGCCCTCCTGGCCGTCCGCGACCGCGGCATCGGCATCGCCGCCCAGGATGCCGACCGCATCTTCGGGCGGTTCGAGCGCGCCACCTCGGCCACCTCGTACGGCGGCCTCGGCCTGGGCCTCTTCATCGCGCAGCAGATCGCGACGGCTCACGGCGGACGGATCTCGGTCGAGAGCGCGCCGGGGCAGGGCGCGACCTTCACCGTGGCGCTCCCGCTGGGAGAGCCCTGATCCAGGATGTTCGTCTTCGGCCATCTCGGTGTCGGGAGCTGGGTCATTGCGCGCCGGGTCCGCGCGGAGCAGCTCGCGTGGGTGCTCTTCGGCACGCTGCTGGCCGACCTCATCGACAAGCCGCTCTACTACGCGCTCGTGCTCGCCACAGGCCGTCACGGCGCCGAGCTGGGCCTGGTCAGCGGGACGCGCACCTTCGGGCACACGCTGCTGCTGGTGGTCGCGCTCTGGCTCCTGCTGCCGAGGCGCATCGGCACGCCGCTCGCCCTCGGAATGATCACCCACCTCGGCCTCGACGAGTTGGGCGACGTGCTGGGGCTGTTCGTCCCCGCGCTGGGTACCCGTCCGCGTCCGGGCACCATCACGGCCATCCTGTTCCCGTTCCTCGGGCTGCACTTTCCGGTGTCGCCGTTCCGGAGCGCGATGGAACACCTGGTCTCGCTCTCGAACGCCTACGTGCTCGCGGGCGAGATCGCCGGCGCCGCCTTGCTCGCGTGGCAATGGCGCGCCGGCCTCTTCACACGGCGACCGCCTGCGGAGAGAGGAGCGAGCGGAAGTACGCCAGCGTCTCCTTGAGCCCCTGGTCGATGGGGACGCGCGGCTCCCAGCCGAGCAGCGCGCGGGCGCGCGCGACGTCGGGACGGCGCCGCCGTGGGTCGTCGGTCGGATAGGGCTTGAAGACGAGCTGCCCCCGCGAACCCGATGCCGCGCGCACGGCCTCGGCGAACTCGAGGATGGTCATCTCGCACGGGTTGCCCAGGTTCACCGGCTCCGCGACGCCGCTGAGCGCGAGGCGCGCAATGCCATCGATGAGGTCGGCGACGTAGCAGAAGGACCGGGTCTGCTTGCCGTCGCCGAAGATGGTGAAGTCCTCCCCGCGCAGCGCCTGCGCGACGAACGCCGGCACCACGCGCCCGTCCAGCAGCCGCATGCGCGGCCCATAGGTGTTGAAGATGCGCACGATGCGGGTCTCGAGGCGGTGGACGCGCCGGTAGGCCGCGACCATCGCCTCGCCGTACCTCTTCGCCTCGTCGTACACGGAGCGCGGCCCGATGGGGTTCACGTTGCCCCAGTAGTCCTCGCGCTGGGGATGGACGAGCGGGTCGCCGTAGATCTCGGAGGTGGACGCCTGCAGGAACACCGCCCTCTTCTCCAGCGCGAGCCGCAGCCCGTTCTCGGTCCCCTGCGCGCCGGCGCGCAGCGTCTCGATGGGGAGCTGCGCGTAGTCGATCGGCGAGGCGGGCGAGGCGAGGTTGAAGACGAAGTGCACCTCGCCGGGAACGGTGAACGGCTCGGTCACGTCGTGCCGCACGAAGCGGAAGGCGCGGCCGCCGCGCAGGCCGGCCAGGTTCCGCTCGGAGCCCGTGATCAGGTTGTCGACCGCGACGACCTCGGCGGCTCCCTCCCCGATCAGCCGCTCACAGAGGTGCGAGCCGAGGAATCCGGCTCCGCCAAGAACGGCGATGCGCGTGCCCTCGTACCTGGCCATGCCGGAACCTGCGTTGGCGGGGGCGGCGGGGAAATCCCTTGCAGTACGGATCCCCGGGCCGGCAGGCCCTTCCGCGCCCGCGCGGCGAGCCGCATCTTCGCCGCGGCGGAGGCCGCATGAAGAGCGAGATGCGCGCGGCGGTGATCGTGGCGCCGCGAGAGATCAGGGTCGAGACGGTCCCTCTGCCCGAACCTGGGATCGGGCAGGTCCGCATCCGGGTGGAAGGATGCGGCGTGTGCCACTCCAACCTGCCGCTGTGGGAAGGCCGGGATTGGTTCAAGTATCCCCTCTCCGCGGGCAATCCCGGGCACGAAGGCTGGGGCAGGGTGGACGCGGCCAGCCCCGAGGTGCGCGACCTGACGCCCGGCCGGCGCGTCGCCTTCCTCTCCTCGACCGCGTTCGCCGAATACGACGTGGTGTCCGGGGACGCCCTGGTCCCGCTCCCGCCGGCTCTCGAGGGACAGCCGTTCCCCGGCGAACCGCTCGGGTGCGCCATGAACATCTTCCGCCGCAGCGAGATCCGGGCCGGGCAAACGGTCGCCGTGGTGGGGGTCGGGTTCCTGGGCGCGCTCCTGTGCCGGCTCGCCTCGCAGGCCGGCGCCCGCGTGATCGCGCTGGCGCGGCGGCCCTTCGCGCAGCGGATCGCGCGCGACTACGGCGCGGAGATCGTCATTCCGATGGACGACCGCGGCAGGGCCGTCGAGGAGGTGCGCGAGCTGACCGCAGGGCGCTTGTGCGAGCGCGCCATCGAGTGTGCCGGGGCGCAACGGCCCCTCGATCTGGCGGGCGAGCTGACCGGCGAGCGCGGGCGGCTCGTGATCGCCGGGTTCCACCAGGATGGTCCGCGGCAGGTGAACCTCTTCCTGTGGAACTGGCGCGGGCTCGACGTGGTCAACGCCCACGAGCGCGACCCCCGGACGTACCTGGAGGGCATGCGGATGGCGATCGATGCAGTCGCCTCCGGACAAATCGATCCCCGCCCGCTCTACACGCACGAGTTCCCGCTCGCCCGCGTGGGAGAGGCGTTCGAGGCGGTGCGCACCCGGCCGGACGGGTTCCTCAAGGCGCTGGTGCGGACGTGAGGCGGCCGCGGCTAGGCTTCCTGGGCGTCGGCTGGATCGGCCGCAACCGGATGGAAGCGATCGCGCGGAGCGGCGCCGCGGAGGTGGCGGCCATCGCCGACGCGGCGCCCGAGGTGGCGCGCTCCGCTCTCGAGTCCGTCCCCGGGGCGCGCATCGTCCCGGGCTTTGCCGCGTTGCTCGAGCAGGACCTGGACGGCGTGGTGATCGCCACCCCCAGCGCCCTGCACGCCGAGCAGTCCGTCGCGGCGCTGCGCCGGGGGATCGCCGTCTTCTGCCAGAAGCCGCTCGGCCGTACCGAGGCGGAGGTCCGCATAGTGCTCGACGCGGCGCGCTTGGCGGACCGCCTGCTCGCGGTCGACCTGTCGTACCGGTCCACCCGGGCGGTGCAGGCGATCCGCGCCCGCTTCGGCGAGCTGGGCGAGGTCTACGCGGCGAACCTCGTGTTCCACAACGCCTACGGTCCGGACAAGCCGTGGTTCTACGACGCCCGGCTCGCGGGCGGCGGCTGCGTGATGGACCTCGGGATCCACCTGGTCGACCTCGCGCTGTGGCTGCTCGGCGGGCCCGGGGTCGAGAAGGTGGCCAGCTCGCTGTCGCAAAGGGGGCGCAGGCTGCGAGGCCGCCAGGCCGTCGAGGACCACGGCTCCGCCCTCCTCGAGCTGTCGACCGGCTGCTGCCTGCAACTCGCCTGCTCGTGGCGCCTCGCGGCGGGCCAGGACTGCGTCCTCGAGGCTTCCTTCTACGGGTCCGCCGCAGGCGCCTCGTTCCGGAACGTGAACGGCTCCTTCTACGACTTCCGCGCCGAGCTGTTCCGCGGCACCGCGCGGGAAGTCCTGGTCGAGCCGCCGGACGCCTGGGGCGGACGCGCCGCGGTGGAGTGGGCCACGCGGCTGGCCACGGGGGAGCGGTTCGACCCACGTGCCGGGGAGCTGGCAGCCGTGGCCGCCGCGATCGACCGCATCTACGCCGGCCGCTGAAAAGGATCGGGGGACACCATACGACGACGTACGTATGCTGTCCCCGGATCTCCTACCGGATCTCCGGATCTCGGATCTACGCGGGCGCGTGAAAATCTGGCGATTCGCGAAAAATTCGCGGTCGCTGCGTTGTTCCACGACCATGGATTCCCGGATGCCGCACCTGCGACGCGCCCTCGCCTTCTTGCGGCCCTTCCGGGCCGGGGTCGGCGCGGTGTTGACGCTCGCCTTGATCGCAGCCGGCCTCGCCGCGGCCGAGCCGCTGGTGCTCAAGTACGTGTTCGACCGGGTGTCGGGCGACCGGGCGATGCGTCCCATCGCGCTCGGCATCGCCGCACTGCTGGGCCTCGGCGCCGTCCGCGAGGTCCTGGGCGCGGTGCAGAACTGGCTCACCTGGAAGACGCGCATCGACCTGCAATTCTCCCTCACCGAGAAGACGGTCGAGAAGCTGCAGCAGCTGCCGGTCAGCTTCCACCGCGCCACCGGCGTGGGCTCCATCCTGACCCGCCTCGATCGCGGCATCCAGGGGTTCGTCGGCGTGGTCACCGAGTTCGCCTTCACGACGCTCCCGGCGGCAGGGTACCTGGTCCTGGCGGTCGCGATGATGTTCCACCTCGATGCGCGGCTCGGCATCCTCGCCCTGGTGTTCGCGCCGCTTCCCGTCGCCGTCGCCAAGCTCGCCATGCCGCTGCAGCTCGAGCGCGAGCGGACCCTGATGGACCGCTGGACGCGCATCTACGCGCGGTTCAACGAGGTGCTGGGCGGAATCGTCACGGTGAAGAGCTTCGCGATGGAGGACCGCGAGAAGCAGCGCTTCCTGCACGAGGTCAGCGACGCGAACGGGGTGGTCAAGCGCGGCGTGGGCCTCGACTCCGTCGTCTCCGCCACGCAGAACGGCATCACGCTCCTCGCGCGAGCCGCCGTCATCGGCGTCGGCGCGCTGCTCGTCTCGCGCGGCGAGGTGACGCTGGGCACGCTGGTGGCGTTCCTCGGCTACCTGGCCGGGATGTTCGCCCCCATCCAATCGCTGAGCGGCGTCTACAAGACGCTGCGCACCGCCTCGGTCAGCATCGACCAGGTCTTCTCCATCCTCGACCACCAGGACACCCTCGGCGACGCGCCGGACGCGCGCGAGGTCGGCCGGCTCCGCGGTGAGGTGGAGTTCGACGGTGTCCGGTTCGGGTACGGCCGGCGCGCGACCGACAAGCCGCTGATCGACGGCGTCACGCTGCACGTGCGGCCCGGCGAGAACGTGGCGCTGGTCGGGCCGTCGGGCGCGGGCAAGACGACGCTGGTTTCGCTCTTGTGCCGCTTCTACGATCCCACCGAGGGCGCGGTGCGCGTCGACGGACTGGACTTGCGCGAGGTGAAGCAGAAGTCCCTCCGCCGCCAGCTCGGCGTCGTCTTCCAGGACTCGCTGCTCTTCAACGAGAGCGTCCGGAGCAACATCGCCTACGGCCGCCCGCAGGCGACCAACGAGGAGATCGAGGCGGCCGCGAAAGCGGCCCACGCGCACGACTTCGTCTCCCGCCTTCCGCAGGGCTACGACACCGTGGTCGGCGAGCGCGGGTGCCTCCTCTCGGCCGGCGAGCGCCAGCGCATCGCCATCGCGCGCAGCATCCTGATGGACCCGCCCATCTTGATCCTCGACGAGCCCACCTCGGCGCTGGACGCCGAGAGCGAAGCCTTGGTGCAGAAGGCCCTCTCGCGGCTGACGCAGGGCCGCACCACCTTCGCCATCGCGCACCGCCTCTCCACGGTGGTGGACGCGGACCGCATCGTGGTGCTGAAGGACGGGACCATCCTCGAGGAAGGCAGCCACCGCCAGCTGATGGCGCGCGGCGGTTATTACCGTTCGCTGGTCGAGCGCCAGACGCGAGGGCTGTTGCCCGACGGCGACGTACCTCCCGACCGTCCGGCGCTCGCCGGGGTCGCCTGACCGCCTCCCTCGCGTTCCAGCCCTCAGGTCCGGGTTGCACGGCAGTGCTGTCATTCCGGCACATGCTTACCGTGAGCCACGCCCGGCGGAGGGCAAATGGCCTCGAAGAGAATCCTGATTACCGGCGGAGCCGGCTTCATCGGGTCCCATCTTTCCGACGAGTTGCTCGCGCGCGGCCACGAAGTGCGCGCGCTCGATTGCCTGTCTCCGCAAGTGCACGGAGCTGGCTGCACGCGGCCCGAGTACCTGGCGAAGGAAGTCGACCTCCAGGTGGGCGACGTGCGCGACCGCGAGGCGGTGCGGCGCGCCCTGCGCGCGGTCGACGCCGTCTTCCATTTCGCGGCGGCGGTGGGCGTCGGGCAGAGCATGTACCAGCTGGAACAGTACACGTCGGTCAACAACCTCGGGACCGCGGTGCTGCTGGAGGCGCTGATCGAGCGTCCCGTCGAGCGGCTCGTGGTCGCGTCCAGCATGAGCATCTACGGCGAAGGACTCTACCGGCTGCCGGACGGCACCGAGACAGCCGCGCCCGAGCGGACGCGCGCGCAGGTCCAGGCCGGCGCCTGGGAGCCGCGCTCGCAGTTCGGGCTCCCGCTCGCGCCCGTCGCCACCCCGGAGCGGAAGCGCCCGTCCCTCTCGTCGGTGTATGCGCTCTCGAAGTTCCACCAAGAGCGTCTCTGCCTGATGACGGGGCGCGCCTACAACCTTCCCGCAGTCGCGCTGCGCTTCTTCAACGTGTACGGCTCGCGGCAGGCGCTGGGGAACCCGTACACGGGCGTGCTGGCCATCTTCGCCGCGCGGCTGCTGAACGGGAAGCCGCCGCTGATCTTCGAGGACGGCCTGCAGCAGCGCGACTTCGTCAGCGTCAAGGACGTGGCGCGCGCGTGCCTGCTTGCGCTGGAGAAGCCCGAGGCCGCGTACGGCGTGTTCAACGTGGGCAGCGGCCACCCGTTCACGGTGCGGGAAGTGGCGCGCCGGATGGCGGAAGCCCTGGACAAGCCGCAGATCCGTCCGGAGGTCACGGGCAAGTACCGCATGGGCGACATCCGCCACTGCTTCGCGGACATCTCGCACGCCCGCAAGGTCCTCGGCTACGAGCCGCAGGTACCGTTCTCGCGCGGGCTGGTCGAGCTGGCCGGCTGGCTGCGCGGCCAGATCGCGACCGACCGCGTGGCGCAGATGCAGGCCGAGTTGGAGGCGCGGGGGCTCACCGCATGACGTCGGAAAGGCGCCCGCCGCGCGGCCGGGTCGGGCTGACGCGGAGGTTCGAGCCCGGCGATCAGGAGGCGGTCGAGAAAGCGCTGGCGGAGCTGCGGGCGCTCCCGGTCGCCCAGCTCCGCGTGGAGCTCACCTGGCACGAGACCTCGCAGGACTGGCCCCGCTCGCTGCTCGAGCGGCTCGGGTGCGAGCTGGAGCCGGTCCCCGTCTTGGATGCGCCGGCGGCGGAGGACCAGCTCCCGCTCCTCGCCGAGGCCGCCAGCCGGCTCTTCGCGGCGGCCGGCGCGCACTTCTCTTGGCTCGAGCTGCGCCACGAAGCGGCGGCGGAGCCCGACGAGGACCTGCTCGCGCGAGCGGTGGCCGCGGTGTGCGGGCGGGGCAAGAGGATCGCGCTGGGCGGGATCGATGCGCGCCGCCCTCGCTTCCTCGGCGCGCTCGCCGCCCGAGCGGTCTTCGCCCAGGTGGACGCCGTGTCGCTCGCCGGCGGCGATGCCGAGGACCTCGCGCGGGTGCGCCCGGCCATCGGAGGAAGCTCCGGCCGGTTGGAGCTGTGGCTGGCCGATCCGCGGCGCTCGACCGACGAGACGCGCGAAGTGGCGGCTTTCCTCTCCGCACTCGGGTCCGTCGCCGATCGGGTGTTCTGGAGCGGGGAGCGCTCGCTGCTGTCGCGCCTGTGGGAAGAGATGGGCGCCGCGCGGCTCGCGCTGGAATGGCCGCGGCTCACCGCGCGGTCGCGCGCGGCCCCGCACGCGGTCGTGTTCGGCGGGGCGGGTTTCATCGGGTGCAATCTCGCGCACCGCCTGCTCCGCGACGGCCGCCGCGTCCTGGTCTTCGACTCGCTGGCCCGCCGCAACGTGGAGCGCAACCTGCGCTGGCTCAAGCAGGAGCACGGCGACCGGGCGCAGGTGGAGATCGCGGACGTCCGGGACGCGCGGGCGGTGCGATCGGCGGTCCGCGGCGCCGCCCAGGTCTTCCACTTCGCCGCGCAGGTCGCGGTGACCAGCAGCCTCGCCGACCCGGTCCAGGACTTCGAGGTCAACGGGCGCGGGACCCTCAACGTCCTCGAGGCGGTGCGCGCGCAGCCCGATCCGCCCTCGCTGGTGTTCACCTCCACCAACAAGGTCTACGGGGCGCTCCCCGATCTTGCTTTCGAGCCGAACGGCCGGAGGTACCAGCCGGCCGACGCCGAGGTCCGCCGGCACGGGATCGGCGAGCGGCGGCTGCTCGAGTTCGAGAGCCCGTACGGCTGCTCGAAAGGCTGCGCCGACCAGTACGTGCTGGACTACGCGCATACGTTTGGGATCCCGGCGGCGGTCTTCCGGATGAGCTGCATCTACGGCCCGCGCCAGTTCGGCAACGAGGACCAGGGATGGGTCGCGCATTTCCTGCTGCGCGCCCTGCAGCGCAGGCCCCTCACCTTGTACGGGGACGGCTTGCAGGTGCGCGACGTCCTCTTCGTGGAGGACCTCGTCGATGCGCTCCTGCTCGCGCAGGCGGGCATGGACCGGCTCTCGGGCGAGGCGTTCAACATCGGGGGCGGGCCCGAGCGGACGGTGAGCCTGCTCGAGCTCCTCGAGCGCATCGAGAGGTTGTGCGGGGGGCTGCCGCCGCTGCGTTTCGAGGACTGGAGACCCGGGGACCAGCGCTACTACGTGTCCGACACCCGCAAGTTCCAGGCGGCGACGGGGTGGCGCCCGCGCGTGGGGGTCGAAGAGGGCGTGCTGCGGCTGCGCGAATGGCTCCTCGAGCTGACCTCGCGCCGCGCGGAGCAGCTGGCGACGGCAGGCTAGGCCGATCGAGGAGGAACGGTGGACGCCGTGCGATCGCTCCTGATGACGACCGACACGGTCGGCGGGGTGTGGGCGTACTCGGTCGAGCTGTCGCGCGCGCTGGCGCGCCGCGGCGTGGCCGTGACGCTCGCGGCGATCGGCCGGACCTCGGAGGCGCAGCGCCGTGCGACTCGCGGGCTGACCCTGGTCGAGCGGGACTTCAAGCTGGAGTGGATGGACGACCCGTGGGACGACGTGCGCGCCTCGGGCGAGTGGCTGCTCGAGCTGTGCGCGCGGGTGCGGCCCGACGCCGTCCACCTGAACGGATATGCCCACGCAGCACTGCCCTGGCCGGCGCCGCCGCTGGTGGTCGGGCATTCGTGCGTGCTGGGCTGGTGCGAGGCGGTGCGCGCGGAGCGGGCCCCGCCGAAGTTCGACCGCTACCGCGAGGAGGTCTCGCGCGGGTTGCGCGCCGCGGGTCTCGTGGTCGCGCCCACCTGGTCCATGCTCCGCGATCTCGACCGCTTCCACGGGCCGCTGCGGCGCGCGCGCGCCATCTGGAACGCGCGTGACCCACGCAGCTTCGAGCCGGTCGCGAAGGAGCCCATCGTTCTCGCGGCGGGGCGGCTGTGGGACGAGGCGAAGAACTTGCGGGCGCTCGACGAGGCGGCGCCCGCATGCCCCTGGCCCGTGTACGTCGCCGGCGATGCGCGCCACCCCGGCGGGGGTGAAGCCTGCGCCGCCCATGCGACGCTGCTCGGGCCGCTCTCACCGGAAGAGCTGGCGGTGTGGATGGGGCACGCCGCCGTGTACGCGCTGCCCGCGCTCTACGAGCCGTTCGGTCTGTCCGTCCTCGAGGCGGCGTTGTCGGGCTGCGCGCTGGTCCTGGGTGACATCCCCTCCCTGCGCGAGCTGTGGACCGGGATGGCGCTGTTCATCGACCCGCGCGACCCCGAGGCGCTGGGGTCCGCGCTCCGGCGGCTCGCGCGCGACGCCCCGGAGCGTGCGCGCCTCGCGAAGCTGGCCCGCGCGCGCGCCCTGGGAATGGATCCGGAGTTGATGTCGGCGCAGTACCTGTCCGCGTATCGCTCGCTGGGGAGCTGGGACGAGCAGCTTTCGCGCACCGGAGCGGTCGCATGAGGATCGCGCTCTTCTGCCACTCGCTCCTCTCCGATTGGAACCATGGGAACGCGCATTTCCTGCGCGGCGTGGTCACCGAGCTGACCTTGCGAGGCGCGCGCGTCGACGCGTACGAGCCGCGCGACGCCTGGAGCGTGCAGAACCTCGTCGCGGAGCGCGGCCTGGGTTGCCTGGAGACCGCTCGCCGCGCCTACCCGGGCCTCGCGCCGCTCCGCACCGACGCCTCGTTCGATCCGGCGCGCGCCACCGCGGAAGCCGATCTGGTGCTGGTGCACGAGTGGAACGAACCTTGGCTCGTCGGTGCCCTGGGCGACCTGCGCAAGCACGGGGCCCGGTTCCGACTGCTGTTCCACGACACCCACCACCGCAGCGTGACCGCCCCGCACGAGATCGCCCGCTACGACCTCTCCGGCTACGACGGCGTGCTCGCCTTCGGCGCGGTGGTGCGCGACCTGTACCTGCGCAACGGCTGGGCCCGGCGCGCCTGGACGTGGCACGAGGCGGCCGACGTGCGCGTCTTCCATCCGGTCGCCGCGGCCAAGAAGTACGACCTGGTCTGGGTAGGCAATTGGGGTGACGGCGAGCGGACCGCCGAGCTGCGCGAGTTCCTGCTCGACCCGGTGCGCGAGCTCGGGCTCCGAGCGCTGGTGCACGGGGTGAGGTACCCGCCGAGCGCGCTCGACGCGCTGCGCGTCGCCGGCATCGAGTACGGCGGATGGCTGCCGAACTTCGAGGTGCCCCGTCTGTTCGCCCGGACGCGCGCGACGGTGCACGTGCCGCGCAGGCCCTATGCCCGGGCGCTGCCGGGCATCCCCACCATCCGGCCCTTCGAGGCGCTCGCCTGCGGGGTCCCGCTCGTCTGCGCGCCCTGGGACGACGCGGAGCACCTGTTCCGGCCCGGCCGCGACTACCTGGTCGCCCGCGACGGCGCCGAGATGCGCCGTCACCTGCGCGCCCTGCTCGAGGACGCGTCGCTGCGCCACGCGGTCGCCCTGAGCGGACGCGAGACGATCCTGGCCCGGCACACCTGCGCGCACCGCGCGGACGAGCTCCTGCGCATCTGCGCGGAGCTGGGCATCTCCGCCGCCCTGCCCGGCGACCGGAGGGCGTCCGCATGACGGGCCTGCGCATCGCGTTCTTCGGCTCCAGCCTGGTCTCGGCGTACTGGAACGGCGCGGCCACCTACTACCGCGGCATCGTCCGCGCGCTGCACGAGCGCGGGCACCGCGTGACCTTCTACGAGCCCGATGCTTACGACCGGCAGAAGCACCGCGACCTGTCCGATCCCGAATGGGCGCGGGTGGTCGTGTACCCCGGGACCGGCGAGGAAGGCCTCTCGCGCTGTCTGGAGGAAGCCGCCCGGGCCGACCTGGTGGTGAAGGCGAGCGGAATCGGCGTCTTCGACGAGCTGCTCGAGCGGCGCGTGCTCGACTTGCAGCGGCCCGGCACGCGGGTCGTGTTCTGGGACGTCGACGCGCCCGCCACGCTCGAGCGCATGGACAAGGACGCGCGCGATCCGTTCCGCGCCCTGGTGCCGCGTTACGACCTGGTGTTCACCTACGGCGGCGGCGACCCGGTGGTGCGCGCATACCTTCGCTTCGGCGCCCGAGCCTGCGTGCCCATCTACAACGCGCTCGATCCCGCGACGCACCACCCGGTCGCGCCCGATGCGCGATTCGCCTGCGACCTCGCCTTCTTGGGAAACCGCCTGCCGGACCGCGAGGCGCGCGTCGAGGAGTTCTTCCTCCGGCCGGCGGCGATGCTTCCCGGGCGAACCTTCTTCCTCGGCGGCAACGGCTGGGCAGGCAAGGCGCTGCCGCCCAACGTGCGCGACCTGGGGCACGTCTTCACCCGCGATCACAACGCGCTCAATTGCACCGCCCGGGCCGTGCTCAACGTCAACCGGGACAGCATGGCGCGCTTCGGGTTCTCGCCGGCCACGCGCGTGTTCGAGGCGGCCGGCGCGGGCGCGTGCATCGTCACCGATGCCTTCGCCGGCGTCGAGTCGTTCCTCGAGCCCGGTCGCGAGATCCTGGTCGCCTCCACCGGCGAGGAAGTCGCCGGGCACCTCCAGTCGCTCGATCCGGCGCGGGCCCGGCGCCTCGGAGAGGCCGCCCTCCGCCGCGTCCTCCGGGAGCACACCTACGCGCGCCGCGCCCTGCAGGTCGAGGCCGCGCTCGGCGTGCGCGGGAAGGAGCGGGTCGCTTGACCGCCGCGCTCGACATCGTCTTCCTCGGGCTCTCCATCACCTCCTCGTGGGGAAACGGGCACGCGACCACCTATCGCGGGCTCGTGCGCGAGCTGACGCGGCTCGGCCACCGGGTGCTGTTCCTCGAGCGTGACGTGCCGTGGTACGCCGCGAACCGCGACCTTCCGCGGCCGGCGTACGGCGAGACGGAGCTGTACGGCAGCCTGCAGGAGCTGAAGGATCGCTTCGCCTCGGCCGTGGCCCAAGCGGACCTGGTGTTGGTCGGGTCCTACGTCCCGGACGGCGTGGAAGTCGGGCGCTGGGCGATCCAGACGGGCCGCGGGATCGTCGCCTTCTACGACATCGACACGCCGGTCACGCTCGCCAAGCTGGCTCGCGGAGAGCACGAATATCTGTCTCCGCAGCTGGTCCCCGGATACGACCTCTACCTCTCCTTCACCGGCGGCCCGGTGCTCGCGCTCCTCGAGCGCCAGTACGGCGCCCGGGCCGCGCGGCCGCTCTATTGCAGCGTGGATCCCGAGCTGTATGCGCCCGGCAAGGACGAGCGGCGCTGGGACCTGGGGTACCTCGGCACCTACAGCGCCGACCGCCAGCCCGCGCTGGAGTCGCTGATGCTGGAGGCGGCGCGCCGCTGGCCGGAGGGCCGCTTCGTGGTGGCGGGGCCGCAGTACCCGCACTCGATCGCCTGGCCGCGCCGCGTGGAGCGCATCGAGCACCTCGCCCCGCCGGACCACGCGGCGTTCTATGCCGCGCAGCGGTTCACGCTCAACGTGACCCGCGCCGACATGGTGCGCGCCGGCTTCTCCCCGAGCGTGCGCTTGTTCGAGGCGGCCGCCTGCGGCGTGCCCGTGATCAGCGACCCGTGGCCCGGTATCGACGAGTTCTTCGAACCGGGCAGCGAGATCCTGCTGGCGCGAACCGCGCAGGACGTGCTGCGGGTCCTGCGCGAGATGAGCGAGCCCGAGCGGCGGCTCTTCGGCATTCGCGCGCGCGATCGCGTGCTGCGGGCGCACACCGCGGCGCATCGCGCTCGCGCGCTGGTCGGGTACCTGGACGAGATCCACGGGAGGGAGAAGGCGCTGGCCTGACGGACGGGAGGGGGTGGAGGCGTTTGGAATGCGGATCGCGGTCGTTGGCACCGGATACGTCGGGCTGGTGGCGGGAACGTGCTTCGCGGAGTCTGGTCATCTCGTGCATGCCATCGACGTCGACGAGGCGAAGATCGGCGCCTTGCGCGGCGGGCGGACGCCGATCTACGAGCCGGGGCTCGAGGAGCTCTTGCAGAAGAACCTGGCCGCGAAACGGCTCCAGTTCGGCACCGACCTGGAGGCGGCGGTCGCCTGCTCCGAGCTGGTGTTCATCGCGGTGGGTACGCCGCAGGGAGAGTCGGGCGACGCCGACCTGCAGTACGTGCTGGCGGCCGCCGAGCAGATCGGCAAGGCGCTTCGCAGGTACACCGTCATCGTCAACAAGAGCACGGTGCCGGTCGGGACCGCGGAGGAGGTCCGCGCGATCGTGGCGCGGAACACCGACCTCGAGTTCGACGTGGTCTCCAACCCGGAGTTCCTCAAGGAAGGCGCCGCGCTCGAGGACTTCCTCAAGCCGGACCGGGTGATCATCGGCACCAACTCTGCCCGGGCCAGGGAGGTGCTCGGCAAGCTCTACGCCCCGTTCGTGCGCACCGAGCACCCCATCGTCTACATGGACCCGGTCTCGGCGGAGCTGACCAAGTACGTCTGCAACGCCATGCTGGCGACCCGGCTGTCGTTCATGAACGACGTCGCGCAGCTGTGCGAGAAGGTCGGCGCGGACGTGGACCTGGTGCGCAAGGGCATGGGTGCCGACCGGCGGATCGGCTATCCGTTCCTCTTCCCGGGCTGCGGATATGGCGGCTCCTGCTTCCCCAAGGACGTGCGCGCGCTCATCGCCAAGGCCCGCGACTACGGCATGGAGTTCGACCTGCTCCGGGCCGTCGAGCACACCAACGCCAGGATGAAGCGGGTGCTCCTCTGGAAGGCGCTCAAGCACTACGGCGACCTCGCGCGCAAGACGTTCGCCGTCTGGGGGCTGGCCTTCAAGCCGAACACCGACGACATGCGCGAGGCGCCCTCCATCGAGCTGATCGAGGGGCTGATCGGGAAGGGCGCCCGGGTACAGTGCCACGATCCCATCTCGATGGTCCCGGCCTGGCGGCATTTCGGCGACCGGGTGGTGTATGCGCCGAGCGGCTACGACGCCGCCGAGGGCGCCGACGGGCTGTTCCTGGTCACCGAATGGAACGAGTTCCGCCGGCCCGACTTCAAGCACCTCCGGCAGCTGATGCGGTTGCCGGTCATCTTCGACGGTCGCAACGTCTTCAAGCCCCAGGAGGCGCGCGAGGAGGGATTCACCTATTACGGCATCGGCCGGAGCTAGGAGGGAGTAGCGGCATGGGAGCAGCGCGGTTGAGCCACGAGGACATCGAGGCGCGGGTGCGCGCGCTGGGAGACTGGTTCCACAACCTCGACCTCGGAGGCGTGCGCACCGCTCCGGAGCACTTCCTCGGCGACTACCCGCGCGAGTTCTGGCGTGCGATCGAGAACACCGTCCCCTGGGACCTGCGCGGCAAGACGGTGCTCGACGTGGGGTGCAACGCCGGGTTCTTCTCCATCGAGATGAAGCGGCGGGGCGCCGATCGGGTGGTGGGGATCGACAGCGACGACCGGTACCTGGCGCAGGCGCGGCTCGCCAGCGACGTCGCCGGTGCCGACATCGATCTGCGGCAGCTCGACGTCTATGACGTGGCCAGGCTGGGAGAGAAGTTCGACGTGGTGCTGTTCCTCGGCGTGCTCTACCACCTGCGCCACCCGCTGCTCGCGCTCGACCTGCTCCGGGAGCACGTCGCGCGGGACCTGCTGCTGGTGCAGACCCTGCTGCGCGGCAGCCTCGCTCCGCCGCGGGAATGGGAGAAGGACTACGCCTTCGAGGAGACCGCCGTGTTCGACGACCCGCGGTGGCCAAGGATGCATTTCGTCGAGCATGAGTACGCGCACGACTGGACCAACTGGTGGATCCCGGACCGGGCCTGCACCGCGGCGATGTTGCGCTCCGCGGGATTCGCCATCCAGGACAATCCCATGCCGCAGGTGTTCGTCTGCCGGGCGGCCGCGCTCCCGACCGGTCCCGGCGCGGTCTACCCAGCGACGGAGGGACGATGATCGAAGCCGTCATGTTCTGGAACGAGCCGAACAACCTCTCGCACTGGGACTTCCACCTCGACCCGGAGTGGAAGGCGTACACCGAGATGGTGCGGCTGGCCGGCGCCGCGGTGCGCGCCGAGGATCCGTCGCTCAAGCGCGCGCTGGGCGGCATCTCGCCGATCGATCCGCTGTTCGTGGGGCGGATGCGCGATCAGGGAGCGCTGGAGGAGGTGGACGTGGTCGCCGTCCACGGCTTCCCGCTCGACTGGAACCACTGGCAGATCCACGAGTGGCCCGACAAGCTGGACGAGATCCGGGCGGTCACGAGCAAGCCCTTGTGGGTGAGCGAGGTGGGGGTGTCGAGCTTCGGCGCCGAGGAGGTGCAGGAGTTCGGCTTGCGCCGCAGCGCCGAGCTGCTCATCGGCAGGTCGGACCGGGTCCACTGGTACAGCCTCTACGACCTGCCGCGCGCCTGGCCCGCGACCACGCGGCACCGCGAGGCCGAGGGCTCGTCGTATTACCGGCACTTCTACATGGGCCTCTTGCGCGAGGACGGGACGCCCAAGCGCGCGCTGCGCCACTTCCCCGACTACACGCCGCAGCTCGGCATCTGCCAGTGGTTTCATTTCGAGGACCACCGTCTCGACGACGCGGTCCGCTGGATGCGCAAGCTGGGCGTCACCTATCTGCGCACCGGCTTGTCGTGGGCCGACAGCTATCGCGCAGGCTGGCAGAAGTGGTTCGATCGGCAGATGCGCGCGCTGGAGGAGTTCTGCCTCACCGTGACCTACTGCTTCACTCCCGAGCAACGCGGGGTCCAGCCGCACCACACCAGCCCGCCGCGCCACGTCGAGGAGTTCGCCGAATTCTGCGCGCGGATGACGCGCCGGTACCGGGCCTGAGAATGAACCTGAGCTGGGTCACCCCTCATCTCGCCGTGGGCGGCAGCTTCGGCATGGAGGAGGCAGCGGAGCTGGCTCGTGGTCAGGGCATCGAGCGCGTCGTCGACCTGCGCAGCGAGTGCTGCGACGACGAGGAGGTCTTGCGCAGCCATGGCCTTTTGCTCCTCAAGCTGCCCACCGACGACGGCTGCGCCGTCTCGCAGGAGAGGCTGGACGAGGGAGTCGCGTGGGTGGACGCGCAGCTCGCCGCCGGGCGCCGGGTGTTCGTCCACTGCGAGCACGGCATCGGCCGCAGCGCACTGCTGGGGCTGTGCGTCCTCGTTTCGCTCGGCCACGACCCGCTCGAGGCGCTTGCGCTGTTGAAGCGGGCGCGGCGACAGGCCTCGCCCGGCCCGGAGCAGCTCGAGGCGTTCCGCGCCTGGGTCTCCCGCCGTGCTCCGCGGTTCCCGGTGCCGCCGCTCGACGCGCTGGGCAGGATCGCCTGGGCCGCCTGAGCGCCGCGGCCGCCCGCCCGAAATAGCTGCGCCGCCCGCGCGTCGACGATCCCGAGACGCTCTTCCGTGCGTCCGAAAACGGGACGTTCCCTCCACTCGCGCTTCGCCGTGAGGAGGTATCCGTTTTGCGTGAGCGGCGAGGCATGCATCCGCCCGGGCGAAACCGGAGCGGGGTCGTTGCCACCCACTGCATGGCGCGGACGCCTGCATTGCGACGCGAGCGCCATCTTGCGTGGGTAGCCGCGGCCCTCGCCGCGGTCGCGGCGGCGCTCTATGCGCGGCAGCTGTTCGGGGGCGAAACCTTCGTCCTGCGCGATCACCTGACGTACACCTGGCCCGAGCGGAAGATCCTCTCCGACGCCCTGCGGGCAGGGCGCCTGCCCGAGTGGAACGACCTGGTCGGTTTCGGCACGCAGTTCGCTTCCAGCTCGGCGAACGGCGTCACCTACCCGCCGCTGTGGCTCGTGGCGGCGCTGCCGCTGCCCCTCTCAATGGATCTGGTGATGGCGCTGCACGTGCTCTTGTCCGGGATCGGGACGGCGCTGTTCGCGCGGCGCCTGGGGGCCGACGCCATCGGCGCGGCGTTTGCGGGCGCCGCCTTCATGGCCTGCGGCTACGTCGCCTCGATCGCGCCCAACAAGGTGTTCGCCGGGACGGCCTGGATCCCGTGGGTCGCGTGGGCAGCGGATCTCCTCGCGCGTGGGCGGGATCCCCGTCGCCCGGCAATGGTGCTGGCCGGCGTGCTCGGCGCGCAGCTCCTCGCCGGCGATCCAGCGTCGTGCGTCACCGGCGCCGCCGTCGCTCTGATCGTGATCCTGAGCCGCGGGCGCCGCGGCGCGCTGCCCTGGCTCGCCGGAGCGTACGCGGCGGCGTTGCTGCTCGCCGCTGCCGGTGTCGGTCCGGGCGCCGCGCTGCTGCCACACACGACGCGAGGCACGTTGTCGCCGTCCGACGCCGGCCTCTGGTCGCTGCATCCGTGGCGCCTGGTCGAGCTGGTGTGGCCGGGCTTCCTCGGGACCTCCGCGGACGCCCGCTACAACCTCGCCGAGCTGCTCGCCTCGTCGGGCAAGAACGTCCTCGAGCCCTCGTGGTCCTTGAGCCTCTACCTGGGAGCGCCGGTCCTGGCGCTGGCCATCCTGGCGGGGCTCGATCGGCGACGGGCGCGGCGCGGGCTCTGGGTCGGCGCCGCGGTCCTGGTGCTGCTCGCGCTGGGCTCGTACACGCCGCTCTACCCGGTCTTCCGGGCCCTGTTCCTTCCCGAGCAGGTCATCCGCTACCCGGAGAAGCACGTGGCCGGGGCGGTCTGCCTCCTCTGCGCGCTGGCGGGGGCGGGCGTGTCCGACCTGTCGCGCTCGACCCGCGCGGTGCCGTGGGTGTTCGGCGGCGCCCTCGGATGCCTCGTTCTCCCGCTCATCCTGCTGTCCGTGCTCTGGCCCGCGCTCGCCGGCCGGCTGGGCGGTGCCGCCGCGCTGATGGTGCCGCCCATCGACGTGGAGGGCGCGATGGCGCTGAGCCTCCGCTCGGGCGTGGTCAGCGCCGCGTCGGCCGCCGCGACCTCGTGGCTCTTGCTCAGCTCCTCCAGATACCGAGCGGCCGGAGCACTTGCGGTGGCGGTGCACGTCGCCCACGCCGCGTGGGAAGGGTGGGCCATTGCGCCCGTGGCAAAGGTCGCGGAGCTTTCGCAGCCGCCGCGACTCCTGCGCCTCGCGCCGCCGCGCACCGGGCCTCCTCCGCGCATCTTCCGTCCTCCGGCGATGAAGGCGGGGATCCCGCCGGAGCACCAGGCGGAGTACCGGCACCAGACACTGCTCCTCGACGGGGCGGCGCGGTTCGGGTACGCGGCGGTCCCCGGATTCGAGGGATGGGGGAGCCGCGCCTCCGCGGCGCTCTGGTCACGGGCGCCGGGCATGCCGCTGCGGTCGTTCCTCACCCTGTTCGCGATCGACGCGGTCGTGCTCCCGGCAGAGCTGCGGCCGCGGCTCCTCGGCGGCGAGCACGATGCGCCGCAAGGGTTGCTCGCCGACCTGGAGCTCGGGTCCGCCACCCAGAGCGAGGACGGCGAGGGGAACCTTGCCTGGACCCTGGCCCGCACCGAAGGGGTCCGGCCGCGCGCCTTCGTCGCTCCGAGGTGGCGCTGGGTGCCGGCGTCCGGCGCCCTCGACGCGCTGCTCGCGCAGTCACGTGGAGACGACCCGGCCCTGGTGGTGCTCACGGGCGACGGACCGGTTTCGCCGCCGGACCGGACCGCGCTGGCGCTGACGCCTTGCTCCGTTCCGAGCTACGTTCCCGAGCACGTCCAGCTCGTCTGCGACTCGCCCGCCGGCGGCTACGTCACGCTCGTCGACGAGAATGCTCCCGGCTGGACCGCGACCGTCGACGACATCCCGACGCCCATCGTCACCGCCGATCTGCTGCTCCGGGCCGTCCGCGTGGAGGCCGGCCGGCACCGGGTCGAGTTCCTCTACCGCACGCCGTTGCTCCGCCTGGGGATGCTGCTGTCCGCGCTGTCCTGGATCGCCTGGTTGGCGCTGCTTTGGACCGGAGCCGGGCGCGTGCTCCCGTGGCGGTCCCAAGGCGGGGCCGCCTAGACGGTATCCCTTGTCTCCTTGCTCTATCGGGAGCCGCGAGCCGTGCGCCGCACGTCACTGGCGAATCGTTCGGGCTCGAGCGCGGCGGCGAGCTCCGGGGTCACCGCCGATGCCGCCAATGCGACGTACTTGCCTTTGATGGCGATGGGGCCGAGCTTGCGCAGCTCGTCCAAGGGCGGGCAACGCGGTCCGAGCCGGAGCACTGCCAGATCGTACACGGACCGATCGAACACGGACGGAAGACGCGGCCCCCGATAACGCACCACCATGTGGTGGAAATGCGCGAAGGAGTACGAGAGATCGCCGCCGCGGGCGGCCTGGACGTACGCGCCGAGATGCTTGAACGATGGGGTGGCGGTGCGCCAGGGCTGCTCCTCGCCGCAGGCGGTCCACATGACGCGGGCACCCCTGGGAAGCTCTTCCGCGAGCTCGCGAATTCCCCTCGCCTGCTCGCTGAAAGCGAGCCCCTGCGCGAGAGCGGTTCCGCAGGCGAAGAGCGCGACGGCAGTGAAGCCCGCGCCGAGGCGAGCGCGCGCCCGGGCAGCGGCTGGCCAGGGGAGGGCGCCGGCGAAGGCGACGAAGGCGACCGGAGGAATCCGCTCCCACAGGCCCCACGTATTCATGAAGACCTGCGGACAGAGAAGGGCGGCGCAAATGGCGACGGCTGCAACGCTGGCGAGAGCGCGGCGGCCGGACTCGTCGCCGGCCGCCGGAGCAGGTCGACGCGAGAGCCAGAGGCCGGCCGCGAGAACCACGATCGAGGCCAGGGCGATGGCCAGGACGCGTGGGTCACGCGTGTAGGCGCCGAAGACGCTCCCGAGCAAGTACTGGAGCCGCTCGCGGAGCGGACCCCAGGTAGTCTCGAGCGGTTGTTCCGAGACGTCCGATGCGCTGGAGATCGTCCAGATCGCCGACCAGACGAGGCCGGGCGTGAGCCCGCCGGCAACCAGGGAGAGCCGGGAAAGAGCGCGGGTCGTCGCCAGGGCTGCGACGCCCCCGAGCAGCAGCAGCAGCAGCAAGGCAAACGCGTGGGTCGTGACCGTGAGTAGTCCCACCAGGGCGAGAAGCGCGGCATCGCGCGGCCGCCCGGATACCGCACATCGGCGGGCGAGGGCGATCCCGAGCAGGATCAGCGGCAGCGACGTCACGTACGAGATGAATCCGTACCAGTACACAAAGGAGAGCGCGGCTGGAAACGCCGCGAGCGCGATCTCGGGTGGCCGGTCGAAAGCCCGCAGCAGGACCAGGGCCGCGAACGGGAAGGCAACCAGCGACACCACCAGGACGAGACGCAGGCCACCTTCCGGCCCGAGGAACTGCGCGGCGGCATGCGCGGCGAGATGGGGCAGGGCATACGGCGTCGAGAGCGTCACCCTGAATCGGCCGTTCAGATGAAAAGCGGGATCGGCGATGTTGTTCCAGATCGCGTGCAGGGCAACGTGCTGTGGGAAATCGACCAGCGGCAGGTAGGACGGGAGGATCGGCACCAGCGCCAGCGCGGCGGAGCAGACGAGAAGGACGATTCTGAGGCTCCGGCGTTCCATTGGCTGCGGAAGAGGTCCGTCATCGTATTTCCTCCTGGCCGCCCGTGCACGCCGGCGCAATTCGTGTTCAGCCTCGGACTCCAACGAGGCCGTGGTGGTCGTCCACCGGACATCGAGCGGGATGCCCCGTGCTCCGCGCACCTTCGTGATTAGTTTTTTTCCCGGGGGTGAATCCGATGCGCGGCCCCATTCTCAGCCTGGTCCTCCCTATCTTCAACGAGGAAGCCGTCATCCAGGAGCTGCACGCGCGGCTCCAGGAGTTCCTGCCCAAGCTCGGGGTCGATACGGAGGTGGTCTTCGTCGACGACGGCTCGCGAGACCGGTCGCTGGAGCTGCTGAGAGGCCTCGCCGCGAGCGAGCCGCGATACCGCATCCTTTCCTTCGCCCGCAACTTTGGCCATCAGGCCGCGATCACCGCCGGCATGGACCATGCTCGGGGCGAGGCCGTGGTCGTCATGGACGCCGACCTCCAGGATCCGCCCGAGGTCGTGCTCGAAATGGTGGCGAAGTGGCGCGAGGGATTCGACGTGGTCTACGGCCGGCGCGCTTCGCGCCAAGGCGAGACCCGCTTGAAGCTCCTCACCGCGAAGTGGTTCTACCGCATCTTCGCCCGGATGATTCCGATCGAGGTCCCGCTGGACACGGGCGACTTCCGCCTGATGAGCCGCCGGATCGTGGTGGTGTTGCGCGAGCTGCGCGAGACGCACCGGTTCATCCGCGGGCTGGTCGCCTGGCTTGGTTTCAAGCAGACCGCCGTGCTCTACGACCGGCCAGCGCGATTCGCGGGCGAGACCAAGTTCCCCCTCGGAAAGATGCTCCGTTTCGCCATCGACGGGATCACTTCGTTCAGCATCCTGCCGCTGCGCTTCGCGACCTATCTGGGGATCTTCATCAGCACGGTCAGCGTGGCCGTCGCCATCTGGGCGGTGCTGGCCCGGGTCGTCTTCCATGCGACGGTGCCCGGATGGACGACCATGATCGTGCTCGTCTCGCTGCTCGCGGCGGTGCAGCTGATCATGACCGGTATCCTGGGCGAGTACATCGGCCGCATCTACGAGCAGGTGAAGCTGCGGCCGATCTACGTGGTTGCCGAGCTGGTCAATTTCGCCGAGGAGGCCGCCAACGACTTGCCGGAGGTCGGCAGGTCTCCTGGCTCGGCCTCAGCTCCTGGTTCCCCACGCACAAACCTGCGCGCCCAGAGGTAGCCACCCGAGCAAAGGCTCGAGCGGGCGGGCTGCGCGCAGGAGTTTCGGGAAGAAGACGATGAAGTCGAGCGCGACTGCGCTCATCCCCGCGCCGCGCAGCAAGCGCTTCACCTCCCACGGATACAGCAGCGAGGCGCCGCCGTCGAACGGGCACGCACGGACGACCCGCCTGGTGATGGGGTTGAGCCGGTTGTGCTCGAAGACGATCAACCGGCCGCCAGCAGCGAGCAGCGCCATCGCCGTCCGCAAGAGCCCTGGTCGATCGGCGGGTGGTACGTGATGCAGCACGTTGGCCAGGACGACAGCGCCGTAGTGCGCCCTGGGGATCGCGTCGATGCGCTCGAAGAAGCGCGCGCCCGGCGCCCGCGTTCGCGCCACCCGCAGGCTCTCGGTCGAGGGATCGTAGCCGTCGACGTCGCGAAACGACCGGGCGAGGAGCGCGGTCAGCATGCCGATCCCGCAACCGAAATCGAGGACGGGTCCCTCGAAATCCTTTCCCAGCATCCGCTCGAGGACCTGCTGCTTGTATCCCGCGAAATAGGCGGGCGACTCGCCGCTCCCAGCGACGTTCTCGGCGTGAATCGCCTCGTACGATCGGGCGTACGTGTCGAACTCGTTCACCCAGCCATCTTCTCATGCTTCCCGCCGGCGGTGCCCTGGTGCCTCACCCCTGCGGTCCTCCGTTGCGAGGCGCTCTACCGCGGAGTGGAGGACGCCGAGCTGACGGGCGAGACGCACGCCGGCGGCGGTCTTGTCGTCGATCGCCGGCGGCGGGCCGGGTGGGCGCCGGTCGCGAGCGGCGGTGCCGAGATCCTCCAAGGCCGAGTCGAGCGAGGGCCGCAGGGCCCGCAGATCGACGCCTTCCGGAGAGTGCAGCGCCATGGCGATCGAGTTCCGCAGGCGGCGCGCGTAGGTGAGCAGAGTCATGTATGCGGAGATGCGCTCCGCCGGCTCGTCCACCTCGCCGAGGTGGCGCTGGAAGGAGGCGTCCGCGTTCGCGGCGGCGAGCCCGAACGAGCGGCGGGCGGCGGGCTCGGACCGCGGGTCGGCGAGGACCGCGTCCAGGTACTCGCGTAGCCGGTGGAACAGCGCCGCGAGCCGCTGCGGGAGCTGGTCGCGCTCGCGGCTGGGCCAGAGGAGCTGCGCGGCGAAGGCGAGGCCGCCGCCGATGACCGTGCTTTCGACCCGCGCGCCCGCGAGGTGCCAGTCGCCGCTCAGCACCTCCGCCATGAGCAGGAAGACGGGCGTCACGAAGAGCGTGAAGAGGCCGTAGTTGAGCGGCCGGAGCGCGAGAGCAAGAGCGGACAGGGGAAAGAGGACCACGCCGACGAGCGTCGGGCTGCGCAAGATGGGCCCCAAGAGCGCGGCCACGCCAGCGCCCACGACGGTGCCCAGCACGCGCTGCACGGCGCGGCGGACGGTGGAGCCGGAGTCGGGCTGCAGTACGATGACCACGGCCACCGTCACCCAGGAGGCACGCGTGACGCCCATCCAGGCGGCGATGGCGGCACCGATCGACACGGTCACCGCCATGCGCGCGGCGTGTCGCAGCAGCGCCGAGTCGGGCGCCAGCGCGGCGCGCACGGTGGTGCGGGGCGCTTCCGCCTCGGGCGCGAGGACGTCGCTCTCGAGCGGAGCTCCGGTGCGCAGCGCGGTGGCGACCCGCAGCGCGAGCTGCACGGTGGTGATCAGCCGCGCGCGGGCGTGCTCGACCTCGGACGGGGCGCCCGGCATCGATGGCGGGAGCGAGATGCCCGGCGGACTGGCCCTGTCCTCGATCGCGTCGGCGATCCCTTGCAGCGCCGCCGCGACCGCCCGCAGCCAGCCCGCGTCCACGGTGTGCGCCGCCGAGAGCGCCTCGCCGACCATGATCAGGTCCCCGAGCAGCACGTCCGCGGTCTCGAACAGCACCACCAGTTGCTGCCCGCGGGCGCTCTCCGCGCTGCGCGCGCGCCGGACGGCGCCCAGCGCCACGCGCGCACGCTCCAACTCGGCGCGGACGCGCGGCGGCTGCTGCACGACCAGCGCCGACCAGGCCCGCTCGCGGTCCTCGGACGGCTCGGCGATCTTCGCGGCGAGCGCCGCCAGCTCGCGGTAGCAGCTCGCGATGGCGAGACGGGCAGGACGGTACGCGTGCACCGGCCACAGGAACAGCGCGAGCACCGTGGAGAGCGCGCAGCCGCTCAACACCATGGCGACGCGCGGCACGATCTGATCGGGTGGCGCCGGCGAGCCGAGCGCGATGCAGAGCAGGATCAGCGCGGTCGTCCCCACCACGCCCGCCGCCTCCCCGCCCACGCGCGCCAGCGAAGCCGCGATGGCGCCGGCGAAGAGGAGGGCGATGGCCAGGGCAGGTATGGTGGAAGCGAGGGTCCCCAGTCCCGTGACGAGGGCCGCGGCGGCCGCGAACGCGGCCATCGCCCGCGCTCGAAGCAAGTGCGGTCCTCCGGGATCGGCGATCGCGCACAGCCAGCCGCCCAGCGCCATCCAGCCGAAGATCGGCCGGCCGCTCGCGTCCCCGATGACGAGAGGCACGATGGTGGCGGTCGCCGCGCGCAGCCCCAGGGTGAAGGCGGGCCGGACCGCGGCGATCTCCAGGCTCTTGCGGATGTGGGCGCCCAGGACCGGCGCGGCAGGCGGCATCGCGCGCGCAGCCTACCAAGAGCGTCCGCCCATGGGACGGCCGATCCCGCGTTCGGTCGATTTTCCTGCCCGTCGCCTCGGCGGAGCGCGGCACGGGATTCGCAGGAACGTCCACGGATGGACTTCCTCCAGGACCTCCGGTTCGCGGTCCGCTCGCTCGCCCAGCGCCCCGGGTTCACCCTCGTGGCATGCCTGGCGCTCGGACTCGGCATCGGAGCCAACACCGCCATCTTCACGGTGGTGAACGCGGCGCTCCTCCGGCCACTGCCCTACGCCGAGGCGGACCGGGTGGTGGTGGTGTACGCCACGACTCGCCCGTCGCCGGTGGGGCAGGCGGTGTCGGGCGGGGACTTCGTCGACCTGCGCGCGCAAGCACATTCGTTCGTGGGCATGGCGGCGTTCCGCAACGCCGGGTTCAACTTGATGGGCGGCGACGCCGCGGAGCACGTCGACGGCGCCATCGTGTCGCCCGACTTCTTCGAGGTCCTCGGGGCGCGGCCCCTCCTCGGGCACCCGTTCACCGTCCGGGCGCTGGGCGGCCCGCGCGAGGCGATGCTCGGCGAGTCGCTCTGGCGCCGTCGCTACTCCGCCTGGCCAGGCATCGTCGGCCAGACCATCACGCTGAACGGCGAGCCGTTCGTCGTCGCCGGCGTGATGAGCTCCGCGGTCCGCCATCCGGACGCCGTCCAGCTCTGGTTGACCCCGCGGCAGATCGTCCCCGAGCAACCCCTGCGCCCCGGCGACGACATGTCGGCGAACCACGAGAGCCAGTACCTGGACGTGGTCGCGCGCCTCGGCTCAGGGGTCGAGCTCACGCAGGCCCAGGCGGAGCTTTTCACGCTGGGTACCCGCCTCGCGCAACTCTACCCGAACGACGACGTCGGCCGCGGGTTCAAGTTGACGCTCCTGCGCGAGGACGCCGTCGGCAGCCTGCGCCCGACGCTGCTGGTGCTAGCCGGGGCGGTCGCCTTCATCCTGCTCATCGCCTGCGCCAACGTCGCGAATCTCATGTTGGCGCGCGCGGTGGGCCGGGCGCACGAGGTGGCCATCCGGCTCGCCCTCGGCGCCACTCGCGCCCGCCTGTTGCGCCTGTTCCTCGGTGAGAGCCTGGTGCTGGCCACGCTGGGCGGCGGGCTCGGCCTGCTCCTCGCGCTGTGGATCGCTCCCGCGCTCGCGTCGCTCGGTCCGCAGGCGTTCGTCCCCGGAGCGCTGCAGCTCGACCTTCGGGTCCTCGCCTTCACCGCCGCGCTCGCCCTCGCCACGGCCGTCGTGTTCGGGATCGTGCCGGCGTTTCAGGTGGACGCTCCGGCCGAGGCAATGAAGGAGGCGGGCCGGACGGGAACCGGAGGGGTCCGCCGCGCGCGCCTGCGCTCGGCGCTGGTGGTGGTCGAGGTGGCGCTCGCCCTGGTGTTGCTGATCGGGGCGGGGCTCCTGGTGCGCAGCTTCGTCCGGCTGCAGCACGTCGATCCCGGCTTCGATCCAGTCGGCGTGATGACCGCCGACCTATGGCTCCCGCCGGCGAAGTACCCGGAGAAAGCGCAACAAGCGGGGTTCTTCCGCGAGGTGGTCCGGCGACTCTCGGCGGCGCCGGGCGTCGAGGCGGCCGGCGCCGTCTCCCGGCTCCCGCTCACCCGTGGGAACAGCACCCGCAGCGTGCAGCCCCTCGGGAAGCCGGACAAGAACGTCGACGCCGACTATCGGATCGCGTCGCCGGCGTACTTCGCGGCGCTCCGGATCCCGCTGCGCGCGGGGCGCGGCCTGACCGACGCCGATGTGCGATCCGGCGCCCGCGTGGCGCTGGTCAACGAGGCGTTCGCCCGGCAGATGTGGCCGGGGGACAGCCCGATCGGGCAGCAGATCGTGCTCACCGCGGACGGCAAGCCCATCGAGGTGATCGGAGTGGTCGGGAACGTCCGGCACCTCAGCCTCGCCTTGGCGCCGCGCCCGGAGGTGTACCTGCCGGAAGGCCTGGAGCCGTGGCCGTTCATGACGCTCGTCCTGCGCGGGCACGGCGACCTGGCCGCGCTGCTGCGGACCGAGGTCGCGGCCGTCGATCGCGATCAGGCCCTCACGCGACTCGAAAGCATGGAGCAGCGCATGGCCGACTCGCTCGCGCCGCGCCGGTTCGGCGTGCTGCTCATCGGCGCGCTCGCGGCGGTCGCCTTCGTGCTCGCCATCACCGGCATCTACGGCGTGATGGCCTACTCGGTGGCCCAGCGCACGCGCGAGATGGGCATCCGCCTCGCGCTCGGCGCCACGCCGGGCGCGGTCCTGCGGCTGGTGCTGGGGCAGGCGATGCGCCTGGTCACGGCCGGCGTCGCGATCGGCGTGGCCGCGGCGCTGCCGCTCGGGCGCGTCCTGCGCACCCTGCTCTACGGCGTCAGCGCGACCGATCCCGGCACCTTCGCAGCGCTGGCCGTGCTCCTCTGCGGGACCGCCGTTCTCGCGACGCTGATCGCCGCGCGCCGCGCCACCTCGGTGGATCCGGCGCTCGCGCTGCGCGCCGAATGACGCGCAGAACGCAGCCGTTCGCATCCGCGCGAACGCCTCTCCGTGCTTCCGGACGGGCGAGTCTGCTACCGCCTCAAGCGCCCGATCGCCGACGGGCGCACTGAGCTGCTCCTCGCCCCGACAGAGTTCCTCCGCAAACTCGCCTCACTGATCCCGCCACCCCGTCACCACCTGGTCCGTTTCCACGGCGTCTTTGCGCCCAATGCAGCCTGGCGCAAGGAGGTCGTGCCGTCTCTCGAACAAGCCGTGCCGTCGGCCTCGGGCGCACCCGCGGCGGCTGCGTCCTCCATTGCGATGCCTCCCGCCGTTGCGAAGACGCCGACCCGGATTCCTTGGGCGGAGCTGCTCGAGCGGGTCTTCCGCATCGACGTCTTGCGCTGCGAACGCTGCGGCGGTCGCATGACGTTGATCGCCTTTCTGACTGAGCGCGCCTCGGTCAAGAAGGTCCTCGAACACCTGGGCCTGCCCACGACCGGCCCACCCATCGCGAAGGCGCGCAATCCGGTGGAGTTCGATTTCGCTTCCTGACACCTGTCTGCGCATGCGGACCTGGAGGGCTTCGACCTCGCGCGTGTTTCGCCGCCGCGTTAAGCTCGCCGCCGCGTTTCCGAACATCGCGCACATGGGTTTGTTTCAGCCAGACCAGGGGCGTAAGGCTACAGCAAGGTGACGGAAGCTGGATTATCTGACCTA
>Ga0137409_10000404_pt1 | contig 47075 bp, 38 predicted proteins | sample CZODoug1_16funga_FD_122059 | JGI IMG/M metagenome (GOLD analysis project Ga0137409, IMG submission 122059) | Vadose zone soil fungal communities from Angelo Coast Range Reserve, California, USA - CZODoug1_16fungal (Hybrid Assembly) | ecosystem: Environmental > Terrestrial > Soil > Vadose zone...
CGACGCTAAGTTGTACGAAAGGGCGTGTTGCCTCGCTTACGACGTGGCGTCGTAGCGTCGTGCAACGGTGGGGGGTGGGGTGGTGGTGAGGGCCTGTAGCTCAGGTGGTTAGAGCGCACGCCTGATAAGCGTGAGGTCAGTGGTTCAACTCCACTCAGGCCCATAACAGAAAAACGACGTCAAGTAAAGGCGTGGTCAGTCCTTAGGACTTCGCTTTGTTCGAAGGTTTCGACTTGCCAGAACTGTTGAGGGCCACCGCTTGGCGAACGAGCGCCTTGAAGGCGGACCCGTCAACATGTTCTCCTTCGTGGATGTCGATCGCGCGGCGTACATTTCCCTCGAGACTCGAGTTGAAGAGACGGGCCGGATCCTTCAGAGACGCGCCCTTGGCGAAGGTAACCTTCACGACATTCTTGTAGGATTCGCCAGTGCAGATGACGCCGTCGTGCGACCAAACCGGGTTGCCCCACTTCCACTCCTCGACGACGTCCGCGTCTGCTTGCTTGATGAGCTGGCGCATTCGGCTGAGGGTTTCCCCGCGCCAGTCCGAGAGTTCGGCGATTCTTTTCGAGATGAGCGCCGAGGCCGTCTGGCCTTGGCTCGCGCCTGACTTTTTCATGTTCTCATCCTAGAGGGGTCTCAATGCCCGAACTGCTTTGCGTACTCCGCGTTCAACCGCTGCCAACCACCGAACTTCATCGCTTCGGGACCAACGATGCGGCCGATGGGGGTTCCGCTGAGCAGGTGATCCAGAACATCGAAGCAAATGTGCCACCCGGCAGCACCCATCGCGATGAAGCGGCGATCGATGTTGGTCCACAGCGTCAGACGCGTGCCGCCACCGAAGGCTTCGAGTTCCCACCGGATATCCCCGCCGCCCCAGTTGTACTCGAGCAGCTTGGGAGCGTCGGCTCGCGTCACTTTGGTTTCGGTAACGTGCGGCGCGGGCGCTCCCACCGTGGTGAGCTTCACCGTGGCTCCAACCCTACCCAGGCTCGCATCGGCGTCGAAGGGCGCCCACCCGCGCAGCTGCGCTGGGTCGGTGAGCGCCTGCCAGACTCTCTCCGGCGAGTGGCGCAGTTCTCTGACGAGAATGAGCGTCCACTTCTCTCCGTCCTTCTTTCGTATCTGCGCTCCGCTGGCCGGACCCGGTATATACTGCTCGCGATCGGTCATCTTTCTTCTCCTAAAGGCGAGGCGTCAGGCCGGCGGCATGAGCGCGTACCGCCCGTAGGCCACGAAGGCCGCCAGCAGCCCCATCACGACGGCCCAGACCATCGGGTTGGTAGCGGCAACTTTGAGCGAATACCGCGCGTACAGACCGGCGAGCGCCAGGGTTTCCAGCGCGAGCGCGGCGGCGGCGAGCAGGGTCAGGACCGGCATCCAATTCACTGCGGCCGGGACGACCAGGAGGACCGCGCCCACCATCTCGAGCACGCCGAGCGCGCGCCATCCGCCGCGCGGGAGTGCACGCAGGTGGGTCGCGAGCTCGTCGAACTTGAACACTTTGTATGACCCCCCCGCGAGGTAGAGCAGGGCGAGCGCGACCTGGAGGACCCACAAGAGGACGTTCATCGTTTTCTCCTTGCCTTCCGTTTCGTTAGGGTTGATTGATCCATGCGGTCGAGGTGGTGCTCGAGAGCATCCACGTGAACGGACCAGAATCGACGGAACGGAGCCAGCCAGGCGGCGACCTCCTGAAGTGGTTCAGGTTTCAGGCGGTAGAGACGGCGCTGTGCGTCCACCGTGGATTCCACGAAACCGGCCTCGCGCAGCACGCGCAGGTGTTTTGACACCGTCGGCTGCGGCATACCAAGCCGACGTTCGATCTCTCCCACCGACTGTTCTGACGAGACCAGGAGGCGCAAGATCGCGCGGCGGTTCGGCTCCGCGATGATTGCGAACACAGATTCCATGCTCTTAGTATACTCAATAGAGCATATGCTTGTAAAGGTATATTATGACCACACCCATTGAGCCTAGGTCCGAGCCCTGGCGTCAAATCATCGCCAGATTGATGCCGCTGCAGCGTCGGCCTGCTCCCTCCAGCGTTGTTCGTTGACGCCAAAGACCAACAGCCAGGCCATCATCGCGACGGCGCCGAGCACACCAAACGCTGCCACGTAGGGAAAGAGCCGTAGGCCAAGCGGCGGCGAGAGAAAGGTCAACCAACCCAGACCCCCAATCGCCGACACCAGGCCGAGAACGCCAGGTAAGAAGGTAGATCTGAAGATCAAATAGCCTTGCAGCAGTGATTCAAATCCGAAGAAGACCAGGGCCATCGCGGCCCCCTGACCATTGATCTTGAGCAGGAGGAGCGACAAGGCGTTCACCTGGTCGGCGTTGAACGCGCGCAGGTAACTGGCGCCTCCGAGGGCGAGCAGAGGAGCGTAATAGAATAGCCGGCTCAGCGTCTTGATCGTGCAGCCCACGAGTCCAAGCGTCATCGAAAGCAGAGCAATCCTGCGACTTACTGGCTTGAGCAATCCGTACAGTAGCACTGTCATTGTGATCTGTGCGGCCATTTCGATCAGGTAGACCGTGAATCCAAATCGAAACAGCGGCTCGTGTGACAGGATGTTGGCGGCCGTTGCCGCAGCGTCGCCGGAGACGACAAGCCGATCGCTGATAAAGACTTCCGCGATCAAACCCGCCAGCACGGTCAGCAGGTAAAACGCTCCCGTGATCCTGGCTGCAGCTCTCGGCGACATGTCTGCGATCCCCTTCATCGTACCTCCTCGGCGTAACCATTGCACTCAGGCCCCGAGCAGCTGCTTTACGGCGCGATCCGCTTCGCGAATCGAGTTCCGATGATCGCTGGCCCCAGCAAGATCCGTATTGGCAAACGCGATCCGACCGTGCGGACGACTCCGCAGGATGTCCCTCGGCGCGGGCTCACCGTTGCTGCCGAAGAAGAACCCTGGCTGGGGATTCACGTACGCGTGACCCCAGCGATTGAGAATGATGCCGGCAATGTCCCGGCGCGGATCGAACCCGCCGGGCGCGAACATGTCGGCGAGCTGCTCGCGGAACGCGCGCTCGTATTGCGCGAACGAAGTTCCGAGCAGCCGCGCGCGTCCCCGGCTCCCCTGCTCGGCGATCGAGAGGCCGGGCTGGGCGTAGAGGACCTTGATGGTCAGCACCGTCGGTGAGTCGGGGCCGATAGTGCGGGGCTCGTTGCCGACGAGCGCCATCTTCCGTACCGAGAGATAGTCGCCCAGTCCGCCGAACCAGCGGCAGCCGGACAATCCCATCTGGTAGAGGAAGCGCCAGTCGCGGACGGCGATGTTGGCCATCAGGCAGGGCGATCGATAGAACTGCGCGTACGCTTCGCGATGGCCGGCAGGGAGGTCACTCACGATATGCCGCGCCGTCCAGCTGCCGCCCGCGACGACGACCGAGCGCGCTTTGATCTTGTAGAGTCGATTGCCCTTCGCGTAAGTGACGACGACATGCGGCGCGCTCGAGGGATCGCCGGCGTGCTCGACCCGGACGACGGTGGAGTTGAGGCGCAGCCGTGTCGCTTGGCCCGCGCGATCGAGCGTGCGGAAGTTGACGCGATTCTGCCACACCGCGTCGACGGTGCGCGGACCGGCGAAGGCTTCGGGGATGAGCGTCTTCACCATCAGTCGCGCGAACCCGCCGTTGCCGTCGGGAAACATCTGGTCGCCGAGCGTCTCGTCCCCGTCTTCTGGAAACTGGTTCTCGATCGCGTAGTCGCAGTACGCCGACAGCACGTCCGGCCCAAGACCGTATCCACCGCCTTCGATTGGCGACAGAAACCGTCGCACTGTCTCGCGGCTGATGGTATATCGCGACATCAGGTGGTCTTCGAGCGTGATCGCGTCCAGCCGGCGCGAGATGGCGTCGCCTTCGGTCTGGGGTCGCGGTCCGTCGACGTGGTCCGTCCCCCAGCGGAGCAGCTCCGCTCTCGTCGAGTCACTGAGGGGAGCGCCCTCGAGCTTCCGCCCCCACGGGTCCATCACCCACACTCCGGGTCGCTGGCCGAACTGCGGTCCGAAGTAGAAGCCGTAATTCTTCGGCGTCTCGTACGGCGAGTGAGCGAGCGGCATCTCAGGCGACGGTCCGCGCCACGTCTGGTAGGCGAATGCCGAGCGATCCATGCCGATCATCTCGTAAAAGCGATCGGTATAACCACCTTTCCCCGGCACCAGGAAGATCGCAGAGCCCTGATGCGCGGTGAGCCGCTGTCCGTCGACGAGGAACTCGTTGCGCTTCGCTTCGCCGCCGAACATCGGGTGGTTGTCGATGACGAGGCAGCGTCCGCCTTTGTATTTCTGGAAGAAGATCGCGACAGCGAGTCCGCTGATTCCGCCACCGACGGCGACGAGGTCGTACATCTCGCCGGTGTCCCTGGCCTTGGCGATGCGCTTTTCGAACACGCCATCGCGCATCGCGTGTCCGGCGCTCAGGACATCCCAGGTGTTGCCGTTCGAGTGTCGGTAGTCGCCAATGCCGCCGTACCCGTTGAACCCGTCGGCGGGGGAGATCGTTGGCGCTTGACCGGGGAGGAGAAGCCCGGCGCCGGCGAGGATGGCGCCGTTGAGGAAGTCGCGGCGGGAGATCGGCTCGTTGAGGCCGAGGCGATTCTCGCCGATCATTCCAGCTTCTCTGCTCGATGTCTCATGGTTGTCAGGAAATAGCCGGCGCAGATCCACAGCAGCGTGACCGTGAGCCACGCAAGCAGCGAAGCGCTGAGGGCAAACGGGTTCGAGGCCCCCGGCAGGGCCGATGGGACGATGTCCTTGGCGTTATTGACCGCGGCGTGCAGCAGCATGACCAGCAGCAGGCTGCCGTTGGTGCGCGCATATAGCCACGCCAGGGCGACGGACAGCGCGGTCACCTGTAACAGGTACACGAAGAAGGACTGTCCGTAGGTGTCGGCTTCGGGAATGAAGAACTGAGGCAAGTGCCAGCAGGCCCAGATGAGGCCGAGCAGGATGCTCGCGCGCCCGAGTCCGAAGCGCGCCGCCAGGCGGGGGAGGGCGTAGCCGCGCCAGCCGATCTCCTCCCCCGCCTGGAAGGGCGTCGAAACGGTAATTCCCGCCAGGATGAGATACCACGGATCGTCGCCAAAGCGCGGCCACGCGCCCGTGGCGACGCGATGAATCAGGGCGGCGGTGAGCTTGATGGCGGGAATGTACGCCAGGGCGAACAGGTACCAGCGCACGGGCACCCGCCACTTGACGACGCCACCCAGCAGGGCCCGCACGCCCGTGTCTCCCTCGGTCCGCGAGGTCAGCCAGAGAGCCACCAGGGAGGGAGCGAACGTGCCCAGCAGCACCAGGACACCACCGAGCGGGGCGTATACGGGAATCCCCGTCACCGCGACCGTAATGAAGCAGGCCCACATGAGTGCGTAGGTCAGGACGAAGAACTTGACCAATGGAGCCCAGGGCTTCACGTCGGGTCCCTTCGGGCCAGCGTCCAGCGTCCCAATGAGAACAGCCGTCGCCGCCGTGCCACCGGGCGGGTCGACGAAGAAAAGATCATTTCGAAATGGTCCAGCACACGGTCCAGTCCGAAGAACTCATTCGGTCTGTTGTGGTGGAAATAGGGTTCGGCCACGTACTGGCGATACAACGTGTCGTTCCGGTCGAGCTCGATGATCTGTTCGATCAGCGCGTCTTCGTCACGAAAATCGCAGTAATTGAGAAAACTCTTCGGGTTGAACTCGCGCTCGACCAGCGGATTGCCCCAGTAGATCGGCAGGCACCGCGCCGCCATCGGCTCGACGATTTTCTCGGTGGTGTATCCCGGAAGCGACGCGTTCTCGAACGCGATATTGAACTTGTATCGCTTCAGGAATTCGATCTTCCCCAGCGGTCCCCCCGGCACCTGGTAGCCGATGTTGTTGAACGCGCGACCGCCGGCATCCACCTGCTTGTAACGGCTGAGGCGGTGAAAGAAGTCGTTCCGCTTGCGGGTGGTTCTCGGGCGACGGATGTTGCTGGCGACGAAGGCGCAGAAGTGGGTCTTGGCCGCCATGATCCGGTCGACATCACCGTCTTCTCGCAGCAGCACGTCCGCGTCGTAATAGAAGGAGTACAGCGGCCAGCGCAGGTGGCGCGGGTCGTCCACGTAGTGACACGTCAGGGCGTAGTCGCAGGTCGAAAAGTCCGGGCGCTGGGATTCGCCCGTGAAGAAAACGCGGGTGCAGGAGTGCAGCCGGTGGTGGTCTCCGAAACTGGAATAGATGACGAAGTCGGGCCGGTCGCACAGCTCCACGGCAAAGCGCGTTTTCAGCAGGTTGTAGATCCGATTGTCGTCCTTGCGGAACCCGGGCCAGAAATCGCAGAAGTCGAGGCGGACCGGTTTCATGGCCGGCCGCGCCTCACGCGGCTCCGCCCAGCGTAAATGAGAATGTCGCTCCCCCGTTCACGCGGCCCTCGCCCCAGACGCGTCCCCCGTGACGGTGGATGATGCGCTGCACCAGCGCCAACCCCACCCCGATCCCTTCGAACTCGTCGGCCGGGTGCAGGCGCTGAAACACGCCAAACAATCTGCTGGCGTACCGCACGTCGAAGCCCGCGCCGTTGTCCTTCACGTAGTACACCCGCTCGCCGTTGTCCTCCCGCGAGCCGACCTCGACCCGGGCGTCCGGGCGCCGACGCGTGAATTTGAACGCGTTGCCGATGAGATTCGTGAGGACCTGCCGCAGCAGCCCGCGGTCGCCCATGGCGGGCGGCACACCTGAGACATTTATCTCCACGGCCCGGTCCGGGTTGGCTTGCTGCAGCTCCTGTGCGACCGTCTGCGCGAGGGCGGCCAGGTCGACCGGCGCCATCTCGAGCGGCTTCCGCCCCAACCGGGAGAATTGGAGCAGGCCTTCGATCAGCTGGGCCATGCGCTGGGCCTGCACGCGCACCCGGCCCAAGAGATCCTGACCCTCCGCGGGAAGTGATGGGCCATGATCTTCGAGCAAAGCGAGCGAAAAGCCGTCGATCACCCGCAGGGGCGCGCGGAGATCGTGGGACACCGAATAGCTGAAGCTCTCGAGCTCCTGCTCCGCGACCATCGCGCGCGTCCGTAGCTCATCCCCCGTCGGGTCCTCTACCCGATGAATGATGTACGCCAACTCACCCTGGTCATCGAGCACGGGAGAGTTCGTTGTGTCGGCGACACGCTGCTCGCGCACCCGGTCGAGCGACGCGTGGACGTTCGCGTCGGGATCGTCCGGCAAGACGTCGAACAGGTCCCGGCCAATGATCGCCGCCCGCTGTGTTCTGGTGGCGCGGAGGTAGGCCTCGCTCGCCGCCACGATCTTCAGATCGGGCGTCAGGGCGAGGTAGAGGCCGGGCGCTCCCTCGAACAACAGGCGGAAGTCGGGCTGCTTCACAGGCGCCTCACGTAGCGGGAGCCGGGCGCCCCAGCCCCGCGTGCTCCCGGAGGTGCCCGAACAGGTCCAGCCCGGTCTTCAGGACGACGAGCAGGGCAAGCGGGATGAGCGGTGAACCGAGCATCTGGACCAGGAAGGCGCCGCCCAGGATCACGACGTGCAGCACCATGACCCGTCCATACGGACGGAACATCAGCGCCGGGACCAGCGCCGATTTGTATTCCCCAGTACCGATATAGTTGAACGCGAACGATACCGCGTGACTGAGCGCGAGACCCCACGCCGCCGGGGCGATCCCAGCACCCTGCACCGCGTGTGCGAACGTCGCCGCCGTGGGGAATCCCCTCCCTGTAAACCCACCCCCGAACAGCGTGAGCACGAAGACTCCATGCACGGTGGTGAACATGCCGTAGTGGAACGTGAAGAACGGGATCATGAACAGCTTCACCGCCCACATCGCACCGACCTGCGGCTGTGCCACGAGCATACGCAGGATGTTGAACCCGCCCACGATCACGTTTTCCACCCAGAACAGCAGCAGGGTCGCGAATACGGTCCAGCCGAAGAACAGCACGCCCGCGAGCGGGACGAGATTCGCCGCCACGAGCACCAGGGCGCTGGGCGTGAGCCGCAAGGTGGGCCGGTCCGCCATGGACGAGGTCACGTGGCACTACGATGTCGAGTGGAGGCGGCGCCGCCAAGGGCTTGCTGGCTCCGCAGGGGTGGGGGATCTTGGCGGCGTGAGCGACGTTCAATCGGGGGTCTTTCCTTGAAGGGGCTCGCTTCATATAGATGATAACGGAGATAGGTCCCTCCGCCCCGGAGGTAACTCTTGATCTGCCGAGATGTCCCCTAGTCGCCGGCGACCTCCCACGCGCGGCGGCGGCTCCAAGACCGAAGCGACCGAGCGCGCGCAGGCGGCGCAGCTGCAGACGGCCACCTACCGGATCTCGGAGGCCGCCAACGCCGCCGAGGACTTGTCCGAGCTGTTCCGGGCGATCCACGACATCATCAGCGGCCTGATGCCGGCTAAGAACCTGTACGTCGCGCTATACGACGCGGATACGGGGCTCCTCAGCTTTCCCTACTGGATAGACGAGCACGACCCGCCTCCGGCGCCCCACAAGCCCGAGCGGGGACTCACCGAATACGTGCTGCGCACGGGGCAGCCGCTGCTCGCGACCCCGGAAGTGCACGAGGAGCTGGGCCGCCGCGGAGAAGCAGAGCTGGTCGGCGCGCCGTCGTTGGACTGGATCGGCGTACCGCTGAAGGCCCACGACCGGACCATCGGCGTGCTCGTGGCGCAGACCTATACCGAGGGGATCCGGTTCGGGGAGCGCGAGAAGAACATCCTCCAGTTCGTTTCCACCCAGGTGGCGATGGCCATCGAGCGAAAACGGGCGGAGGAAGCCGTGCGCGCCTCCGAGGCACGCCTCAAGGCGCTGCTCGACAGCGCGTTGGACGCATGCGTCACCATGGACGAGACCGGCCGGATCACGAGCTGGAGCGGGGCCGCCGAAGCCGTGTTCGGCTGGTCCGTGCCGGAGGCGATCGGTCGCAGCCTCGCCGCGACGATCATCCCGCCGCAGTACCGGGAGGGGCATGCGCGCGGGCTCGGGCGGTTCCTCGAGACGGGGGAGGGGCCCATCCTGCGCCAACGCATCGAGATCACGGCTCTCCACCGCGACGGACGTGAGTTTCCGGTCGAGCTGACGGTCACTCCCATCCGGCTGGGCGATCGCTGGCTGTTCGGAGCGTTCGTGCGCGACCTCACCGAAGAGAAGCGGGCAGAGCAGGCGCTGCATCGTTCGGAAGCGAGCTACCGGGGCTTGGTGGAGCACGCCGCCTATGGCATTTACCGAGCGACGGGGGACGGCAAGTTCCTTATGGTGAACCCGGCCCTCTTCACGATTCTCGGGTACGGATCGGCAGAAGAGCTGCTCAAGGTCGACATCGCCCGCGACCTATATGTGGACCCCAAGGCGCGCGTCCGGATGCTCGAGCGGTGCGACCAGTTCGGCTCCGCCATCGAAGAGGTGGCCTGGAGGCGCCGGGACGGCCGCGTCATCACGGTGCGGCTGAACGGCCGCACGGTGCGGGCCCCGGACGGCGCGCTCGAGTGCTTCGAGTTCATCGTCGACGACGTGACGGAGCAGCGCGCCCTCGAGGAGCGGCTGCGCCAGACGCAGAAAATGGAGGCCGTGGGCCGCCTCGCCGGGGGGATCGCCCACGACTTCAACAACCTGCTCACCGCCATCCTCGGCTCCGTGGATTTCCTGCGCCGGGCGCTCGGTCCCGAGCATCCGGAGCACGCGGAGACGGAGGAGATCCAGAAGGCCGCCGTTCGGGCGGCGGACCTGACGCGGCAGCTCCTGGCGTTCAGCCGCCAGCAGGTGCTCGCGCCCAAAGTCCTCGAGCTGGACGCGCTGGTGACCAACCTCGAGAAAATGCTGCGCCGCCTGATCGGCGAAGACGTCGAATTGCGCTTCGCGGCCAAGGCGTCCCGCGCCGCCGTCCGGGCCGATCCCGGGCAGCTCGAGCAAGTCATCGTGAACCTGGTGGTCAACGCGCGCGACGCCATGCCGCGCGGCGGCAGACTCACCATCGAGACCGCCAGCGTGGATCTCGACGCCGCCTACGCCTGGGAGCACGGGACGGTCGAGCCCGGCCGCTACGTGATGCTCGCCGTGACCGACACTGGGGTCGGCATCGATCGCGCCGCTCAGGCGCGGCTGTTCGAGCCGTTCTTTTCCACCAAGGAGTTCGGCAAAGGCACCGGGCTCGGACTCGCGACCGTGTATGGCATCGTGAAGCAGAGCGGCGGCTACATCTGGGTGTATAGCGAGCCGGGGCGGGGCGCCACCTTCAAGGTCTACCTGCCGCGCGTCGAGCTGGCGGGCGAGCCGGTCGCCGCTCCGCAACCACCCGCCCGCGCGCTGGGCGGCAGGGAGACCATCCTCTTCGCGGAGGATGAACCCGCGGTGCGGAACCTGGCGCGCCGGGTGCTCGAGAAGCACGGCTACACCCTGCTGCTCGCGGCAACGGGGCGGGACGGCGTCCGCCTGGCGGAGCAGCACGGCAGCCCAATCGACCTCCTGGTCACTGACGTTGTCATGCCCGAGATGGGGGGACGCGAGCTCGCCCAGCATCTGACGACCCGGCAGCCCAGTCTCAAGGTGCTCTACCTGTCCGGGTACACCGACGATGCCATCGTTCACCACGGGGTGCTTGACGCGGGCGTCGCCTTCCTCCAGAAGCCGTTCAAGCCGGACGAGCTAGTCCGGAAGATTCGCGAGGTGCTGGACGGGGGTCCGTAGACTGTCGAACCAGCGCCCCACCGTGCCGCAAAAACGCCCTATCCTGGCCGCCATGGTTCCGCGATGTTGCGCAACCAACCGTGACTACCGGAATTAGAGGCATGTCTCGAGACCCGACGGCTTTCGCAGCCGACGAGGAGCCTCGCGTCCAGGCCGAGGTGCAACGCGCGGCGGTCCGTCAGCTCCTGGGGGGCGGCCCGTTTGCCGAGTCGCTGCACATTCTGCTGGTCTTCGTCGTTGCGGCCCTGGTGTGGAACTCGCTGCCGCCCGCCGTCACCGCCGGATGGGTCGGCGCCGTCACCGCGGCGGCGCTGCTGCGTACCGGGTGGCGGTTGCGCGTGCGCCGGCGGTCGCTCGCCCCAGAGGAGGCCTTGCGGGCCATCCGCCTGACGGTGACCGGTATCGGGCTCGCCTGGGGAGTGGGCGCGGCGCTGGCCATTCCCGACCTCGCACCACATGAGGGCGCGCTGATCCTCGTCGTGCTCACCGGGATCATTGCTGGTGCGACCAGTACGCTGGTCGGCGACCGCCGGAGCTTCCACTACCTGGTGTTCACGACGTTGGCTCCGCTCCCTATCGGCATCCTGCTACAGGGGCAGAGCAGGTTCAACCTCATCGCGACCATCCTGATCGCGCTGTTCGCTCTGGGGATGGAACGCGTGCACCGTCGCGGCTATCGCAACTTCGCGGAGCGGGTGCGCGGCGGAGTCCTGCTGGAGTTGTCCACGCAGGAGCTGGCGCGCCAGCACGCTTACTTGGACGCTCTTATCGCGAGCACGCCGGTGGCCATCGCCGTGCTGGACGACCAGCGCGTGGTGCGCAGCGTCAACCCGGCGTTCGAGGTCCTGTTCGGGTACGCCGCGCCCGAGGTCGTCGGCGCCGGGATCGACCGGCTGATCGTGCCGGAGGCCCTTCGGTCCGAGTCGAGCGACCTCGAGACGCGGGTGCGGCAGGGTGAAGTAGTTCGGGTCGAGCTCGAGCGTATGCGCAAAGATGGCCAGCGCATCCAGGTCCGGCTGTCGGCTGCCGCCGTGAAGGCCGCCGCTGACGGCGCGCTCGTCGCCCTGTACGAGGACATCAGCGATCGCAAGGCGGCGGAAGCGGCGATGCGCGAGGCGCGCGACCTGGCGGAGCGCGTGGCCCGCGCCCGCAGCGCCTTCCTGGCCAACATGAGCCATGAGATCCGCACGCCGATGAACGCGGTCCTCGGCTTCGTCGAGCTGGTGCTGGACACGGAGCTGGCCCCGGAGCAGCGACGCGCCCTCGAGCTGGTGCGCACCTCGTCCGAGGCGCTGCTCACCATCCTCAACGACATCCTCGACTACTCGAAGATCGAGGCGGAGCACCTGGAGCTGGAGTCGATCCCGTTCGACTTGCCCAAGGTGGTGCATGCCACCGCCACGCTGCTCGCGGTCCGGGCGCGCGAGAAGCACCTCGAGCTCACCGTGGACGTGCCGCCCGACGTGCCCCAGATGGTGCGGGGCGATCCGACCCGGGTGCGGCAGGTCCTCATGAATCTGATCGGCAACGCGATCAAGTTCACCGAGGAGGGCGAGGTGGACGTGTCGGCCAGCGTGACGCAGCGCGACAGCGACGAAGCGGCCCTAGAGTTCCGCGTGCGGGATACGGGGATTGGCATCCCGGAAGAGCAGCTCAGCACGATCTTTCAGGAGTTCACGCAGGCGGACGCGTCGATGACGCGACGCTACGGCGGGACGGGCCTCGGCCTCGCCATCTCGCGGCGGTTGGTGGCCCTGATGGGCGGCCAGCTCGCGGTCACGAGCACGGTGGGCAGCGGCAGCGAATTCAGCTTTACGCTCCGTCTCCCGCTGGAGGCGGCGCAGGCTGTGGCGCGCGCTACGGTGCCACTTGGGGGACGCCGGCTTCTGGTGGTGGACGACAATGAAACCAATCGGCGGATCGTGCGGGACATGCTGGGGGCGGAGGGGATGGCCGTGCACGAAGCGCCCCGCGCCGACGCGGGCCTCGAGGCGCTGCGCCGCGCCGCGCGCGCAGGAACGCCGTACGACCTCGCGATCCTCGACGCCCAGATGCCCGACCGGGACGGCTTCGAGCTCGCCACCGCCGTCCGTGCCGATCGCGCGCTGAAGGCGACACGGCTCCTGATCCTCACCTCGGCCGGGCAGAAGGGAGACGGGGAGCGATGCCGGCAGCTGGGCATCCAGGCGTACCTCACCAAGCCCATCGCGCGGGCGGATCTGGTGGAGGCCGTGGGGACGGTGCTGGCGGGCACCGCGTCGGCGCCGGGCGAGGTCGACCTCGTCACGCGCCACTCGATCGCCGAGTCGCGCCACGCGTTGCGGATCCTCCTGGCCGAGGACAACCCGGTGAACCAGCAGGTGGCGACGGCCATGCTCCTGAAGCGTGGGCACCAGGTAGACGTCGTCGGCAACGGTCGCGAGGCCGTGGACGCCGTCGCGCAGGAGAGCTACGACCTCGTCCTCATGGATATCCAGATGCCGGAGATGGACGGCTTCGAGGCGACGGAGAAGATCCGCGCGTTACCGCAGGGCCGGACGCTGCCGATCATCGCCCTGACCGCCCACGCCCTCAGCGGCGAGCGCGAGCGCTGTCTGGCGCGTGGGATGACCGGGTATCTCGCGAAGCCATTCAAGGCGCACGACCTGTTCAGCGCCGTCGAAGGGCGGGGCGCCCAACCCGCCGACGCCGCCGCTACGCCCGCGCCCGCGGTGGATCTCGCGGCCTTCCGGCGCACCATGGAGGAAGCGGGGGCGGCCGAAGCGGTGGATGGGATTCTCGAGACCTTCGTGGCCACCCTGCCGCAGCGGCTCGAGGCGCTCGTAGCAGCGGCGGGTGGCACCGACGCCGAGCCGCTGCAGCGGGCGGCGCATGCGTTCAAGTCGGCTGCGGGGACGATCGGCGCAGGCCACCTCGCCGCCCTGTTAGAGCAAACGGAGCGTGCCGCGCAGGGTGGCGACGTGGCCGGCGCGCGAGACAAGCTCGAGCACATACGGGGGGAGGCGCAGGTCGTGCTCGACTATATTCGAACGGCAACGAAAGGCGGCGCGGATGCCTAACCTGATTTCGCTGATGGTGGTAGATGACGACCCGGTGTCGAGCGCTCAGCTGGGTGCGCTCGCGAAAGCGGCCGGATACGAGGTCAGGAGCGCCCCCAACGGCAAGGAGGCGTGGGAGCTGCTGCAACTGGCGCGCGTGCCCATCGTGATCTCCGACTGGTACATGCCCGAGATGGACGGACCGGAGCTGTGCCGCCGGATCCGCGCCCGCACGCGTGAGCCGTACGTGTACTTCATTCTGGTGACGTCGCGCGGCGGCAAGCAACAGTATTTGGCGGGCATGGAAGCCGGGGCGGACGACTTCATCGCCAAGCCGGTGGACCCGGACGAGCTGCGCGCCCGGCTCAAGGTCGCGGAGCGCATCCTCGGCCTCCGCAAGGAAATCGAGCAGCTCGAGGTGCTGCTTCCCATCTGCTCGTACTGCAAACGGATTCGCAACGACCATGAGGAATGGGAGCCCCTCGAGAAGTACATCGAGGAGCACTTCGAGCAGCTGCTCAGCCACGGTATCTGCCCCGACTGCTACACCAAGTACGTCCAGCCGCAGCTCGATCGCGGCAAGCTCTCGTGACCGAACCCGCGACACAGCCACCGCCGGCTCGAGCCTCGGCAGGCGGCTGGTGGGCCACGGTGCGCGAGGCCCTCCGCGGCTCGCGTCACGACTACACCTCCGGCCCGCTGGGCCGGGCGATCGTACTGCTCGCGATTCCCATGGTCGCGGAAATGATCATGGAATCGGTATTCGCGGTGTGGGACGTGTATTGGGTCGGCCGCGTGGGCCCGGCGGCCCAGGCCACGGTGGGGCTGACGGAGTCGCTCCTCACCCTCATCTATACCGCGGCCATGGGTCTCTCGATCGGCGTCACGGCCATCGTGGCGCGGCGCATCGGTGAGAAGAACACGGAAGGGGCGGCCGAGGCGGCGGTGCAGGGGATCGCGCTGGGGGTGATCGTGGCCGCGGTGACCGGCGTGCTCGGCGGGATGTTCGCACCGCGTCTGCTTGCCCTCATGGGAGCGAGCCCCGAGGTGCTGACCATCGGGAGTACGTACGCGCGGATCATGCTCGGCGGGAACGTCGTGATCCTGCTGCTGTTCCTGATCAACGCGGTGTTCCGGGGTGCGGGCGACGCGGCGATCGCCATGCGCGTGCTGTGGCTCGCGAACAGCATCAACATCGCGCTCGGGCCATGCCTAATCCTGGGTCTCGGGCCGTTCCCGCGGCTCGGCGTGACCGGGGCGGCCATCGCAACCACCATCGGGCGCGGGACGGGTGTGCTGTACCAGCTGTACCGGCTGTGGCGGGGGGATGGACGCGTAGCGATCCGGCGCCCGCACCTCACGCTGAACCCCGCCGTGATGCGGACGATGTTGCGGCTCTCGGGCACGGGCACATTCCAGGTCCTGATCGGGACCGCGAGCTGGATCTTCCTGGTCCGGATCATTTCGAGCTTCGGTACTGACGCGGTCGCGGGCTACCAGATCGCGATCCGGATCATCGTGTTCGCGCTGCTGCCGTCGTGGGGACTCGCCAATGCGGCGGCGACGCTCGTGGGGCAGGGACTGGGCGCGGGCAACCCGGACCGCGCCGAACGCGCTGTGTGGGTCGCGGGATTCTACAACATGGTGTGCCTGGGTGGCGTGGGCGCCCTGTTCGTGGCGTTCGCCGGGCCGATCGTGAGCGTGTTCACGCGCGACCCCGCGGTGGCCGCGATCGCCGAGCTGTGCCTGCGGACGATCAGCTACGGGTTCTTGTTCTATGCGTACGGGATGGTGATCACCCAGTCGTTCAACGGCGCGGGCGACACGTGGACTCCCACGTGGATCAACGTGGGGTGCTTCTGGCTGTGGGAGATTCCGCTGGCTTACGTGCTGGCGGTGCGTAGCAGGCTTGGACCCCGCGGCGTGGCCCTGGCGGTCACGATCGCGTTCTCGACCGTCGCGGTCGTCAGCGCGCTGCTGTTCCGCCGCGGGCGCTGGAAGTTGCGCCGGGTGTAGCGGGCTGTGCACCCGCCCGTGGGCGATGGAATGTTGCGTCGACGCATCACGTTGACGATGGAACGGGCGATCAAAACCCCGGTACCCGGTACACGCCCGTCGAGCCGAAGGACATGCGGGCGCATGCCGCTCGCGCAATGCAACATTTCTAAAGCCGAGGGGAAGTGGATCCGGGCCTTCGGGTGAACGTGGTTGAGCTCGTGAGGCGATTGCGCGGCGTCCTCAACCGTGTCCTCCACCCGCTGCGCCGGCGCCGGGCGCTCGCGACGCTACGCCGCCACCGCCGGGCGGGATCGGTGCTGCTGCTGTGTCAGGGCAACATCTGCCGCAGCCCGTTTGCAGCGGAACTCCTGCGGCCGTGGCTTTCGGGACGCGGTGTCGGGGTCGACTCCGCCGGCTTCTTGGGACCTGGTCGCCGGTCACCGCCCGAGGCGATCGCGGCGGCGGCGCGCTACGGCGTGGATCTCTCGGCACACCGGTCGCAACTGCTGACCATGCCCGGTGCACGAGCGGCCGATCTCATCGTCGTCATGGCTCCCGAACAGCGCCGCGAGGTCTGCGACCGCTTCGGGCTGTCCGAACGCAACGTGCTCGTGTTGGGCGATCTCGACCCGGGACCTGTGGAAAATCGCACCATCCACGATCCCATGAACCAGCCGCTCGCGGTGTTCGAGGAAACCTACGCGCGCATCGAGCGCTGCCTGCGTCAGTTGGAGCGCGCGATCGATTAGCTTCCAGTCAGGCGGGGCTGGCCGCGGCGGTCGTTATTGTTGAAGGTTGAACTGGCTGTGCCTCCGAGACGGATACAGCGACTTGTGTAGTATTATGCAAGTAATATTGCTTAATGCATGATATTAGTTGTGTACTTTTTGGGACATTTGCTATTCTGCCTGTTTCGTAACTCGTTGAGTCATCTCTCGGCTACTCTTCTGCTGCGCGAACGCGGCACGCCCGTTGCGCCAGAGCCACGGAATCAACGCGCTGCTCAGAGCAAAGCCGCCGAAAGGCGGTGACGCAGAGCTACGGGACTAAGGCGACACCATCGCTAGGTCCGCCGGGCCGCCAGCACAATGACCTCAGGGTCACTGCTGCTGGCTTTTTTTTTTGCGCGGAACCCAGCTAGGAGTTGGAGACCAGACCATGCCGTTCACTTTCAAACTGTCAAAGCGTTTGGCGCTCCTGAAGGCGTCGCTTCCCCTTGCCGTCGCTGCGCTTGCGGCGTGCGAGCGGCCGCTTCAACCAGTCACCGGTCCCACCAGTCCTGTCGTGCAGGTCGTCGCCGTTCCCGACACTACCACACTCGATCCCTACCAGACGCAGCAATTCGTGGCTTACGGTCGCACGCAGGTGGGCGACAGCGTCGCTGTCGCCGTGCGCTGGATCGCGTCGGCGGGAACGGTCACGGCCGCGGGCGTTTACACCGCGGACACCATCCCCGGCACTTATCAAGTGACAGCAACCGCTACCGCCGCACCAGTTAGCGGTAGTGCGCAGGTGAAAAACAGGGGCCCGCTCAGACAGGTGATCGTGACTCCGGCCGCCGCTGTTGTATCGGCGAAGGGAGGGGTGCAATTCGCCGCTTACGGGCGGAGGGCGAACGGCGACAGCGTGGCTGTCAGCGTAGTTTGGTCCGCCACGGGTGGCAGTATTTCCGCCGCTGGGCTGTACACGGCCGGGCCGAACGCAGGAACCTACCAGGTGACCGCCACCCAGAGCGGCGGGGCCCTGGCCGCCACCGCCGCCACCTCGATAACTACCGTGCCAGTGGCATCGGTGACGGTAAGCCCGGCGTCGGCGAGCATTCTGGTCGGCGGCACTCAGCAGTTCACGGCCGTCACCAAAGACGCGGCTGGGAACATCCTGACCGGTCGCATCGTCACGTGGTCGACCAGCAACGCTTCGGTCGCCACAGTGAGCGGTAGTGGTCTCGGGACGGGCATCGCCGCTGGGCCGGCGACGATCACCGCGACGAGCGAGGGCCAGAGTGGCGGCGCGAGCCTCACCGTCTCCAACGTGCCCGTTGCGTCGGTGACGGTCAGCCCGGCGTCGGCGAGCGTTCTGGTCGGCGCCACCCAGCAGTTCACGGCTGTCACCAAAGACGCGGCCGGGAACGTTCTCACCGGCCGCCTTGTCACGTGGTCCAGCAGCAATACTCTAGTCGCCACGGTGAGCGGCAGTGGTCTGGCCCTGGCCATCGCTGCGGGGCCGGCCACGATCACCGCGACCAGCGAGGGCAAGAGCGGGACCGCTTCCCTCACGGTTCAGCTGCTGCCGCCGCCGCCGGGAACAGTGCCCGATCCGACGCTGCTGCCGGTGGCGAGCGCGCAGGCCCCGAACGTCGCCGCCTACAACGCGCTCAACGTCCCCGGTCAACCGGCGGGCTTCTCGTACAACGACCCGACGACCAGCGTTAAAGTCTGGAAGGTCACCAGCAGCACCGTCCCCGCGCCGAACACGGGCGCCGGGCACGACTATGCGGACGGGCCGAATCAGGTCAGCCTCGGCTGGGGCGCCAACAACGATACGCACACCATCCTGATCCGGGGCGACGGGATGGCCTACTACCTGGTGGACTTCACGCGGGGCGTGGGCTTCAGCAACTACCGACTCTTGACCGTGCAGCCGCGGATGGACTGCGCCGCGACGTTTTCGAGTGTCGCGGGCCAAGAGCGCATCCTTTACATCATGACGAATTCTCAGCTCGTGCGCTACAACACGGCCACGATGTCGGTACAGAACACTGGATACTTCCCGCTCAGTCAAACGTTTCAGACCTGGCTGCAGCAGGACAAGAACGACGTCTGGTTCGTGGGAATGGTGAACGCCACCACGGCTTTTGCTTGGAACAGCCAGACGAATCAGTATCTCACAGACGGCGAGACCTGGCTGAACGAGCCCCGCTTGGAGCGCGACGGACGGTACGTCGTCCTGACGAGCGGCACGGGGACGGTGCGCGTGTGGGACCTGTCCAACAATACCCTTGGGCCGGTGCAATCGGTGAGCTCGTTCTTTCACAACGCCGACCTACGCGGTCAGTGGGTTCACACTAATACCAATTTCTCCGCGCCCTTTGGTCAAGTCCGGCAGGTCGTGAGCGGCGGAGCATTGTCCGCGCCGCCAACGACGATCTTGCTCCAAAGTGCCGGCGCGGGATTTCATCAGGCTGGCAACTGGGTCCAGTCCGACGCCGACTTGGGGGGTGACCTGACCCGCCAGTGGTCATTCATTAGCGGGTTCAACTATAGCAACCCTTCCTGGGAGAGCTCGCTCTTGTGGCAGGAAGCGATCGGCGTTCAACGCAGCGACGGCAGTGACCGCCGGCTGTTGCTGCACCACTACGATCCCCAGATCCCTCTAGTTTACTTCTCCCTCCCGTTTGGGATGCCGAGTCCGGACGGGAAGGTGGTCATCTTCAACTCGAACATGAATGGGTCGGGACGGTACGATCTGTTCGTCGCCGAAGTACCCCTCCGCTGATCACTTCGGCTACAGGCGAGGGATGCCGGGGCCCGGGAGCGGCACGACCCGGGCCCCTGCCTCGTTAGCGACCCCCTCCTGGCCCAACTCTTGCGCACTGAGCTTTGGATGCTTGGTGCCTGCCGCACCTCGGCCCGCCCGGGCGTCGCGGGGGTACGGGTACGCAGGATCTTGGGAGTGTCGCCATGCTCGTTCCCGCTTCCAAGCGGTCCTCTGTCGCCTTGGTGTTCACCCTCGCCTTCGTAGCGCGGTCTGTGATATCGATCCACTGCGAGGAGCGCACCGCCGGCCTGACAGGGGAGATCAGCGGGGTGCCCGATCCGACGCTGCTGCCGGTGGCGAGCGGGCAGGCCCCGAACGTCGCCGCCTACAGCGCGCTCAACGTCCCCCGCCAACCGGCGGGCTTCTCGTACAACGACCCCGTGACCAACGTCAGAATCTGGAAGGTCACCAGCAGCACCGTCCCCGCCCGGAACGCGGGCGCGGGCCACGACTATGCCGACGGGTCAAACCAGGTCAGCCTCGGCTGGGGCGCCGACAACAGCACGCACACTATCCTGATCCGGGGCGACGGGATGGCCTACTACCTGGTTGACTTTACCCGTGGAGTGGGGTTTCGCAATTACCGTATCCTGCCGCCCGCCGCCCAGCCGACGGGCGACCTGTGCTTCTCGTTCTCGAACCTCGCCAGTCAGCCGCGCATCGCCTATGTCATCAACGGTGGCCAGCTGAAGCGCTTCAACACGGTCACCATGCAGGTCGAGAACATTGGGTTCTTCCCGCTCACCACGACGCTGCAAACGTGGCTCCAGCACGACAGGAACGACGGGTGGTTCGTGGGGCTGGCGAACCCGACGACGGCGTTTGCGTGGAACAGCCAGACGAATCAGCTGCTCGCGCACGCGGAGTCGTGGCTGAACGAACCCCGCTTGGAGCGCGACGGACGCTACGTCGCCCTGACCAGTGGTACGTCCGCCATTCGGCTCTGGGACCTGCCCAGCAATATCCTGGGCCCCACCCAGCGCAACGCCAGCATCTCGTTCTTCCACAATGCGGACCTGCGCGGCCAGTGGGTAGGCACCGACAATAACGCCAGCTCGCCCTTCGCCCAGGACCGCTACTATCCGAGCGGGGGCCAGATCTCCAAGGTCCAGTTCCTGACTCAAAGCGCCGGTGCGGGCGTCCATCATGCGGGCAACTGGGTCCAGTCCGACGCGGACGTTGGGGGCGACCTGAATCGCCAGTGGTCGTTCGTGAGCGGGTTCAACTACAACAACCCCCTCTGGACAACCTCCCTCTTGTGGCAGGAAGCGATCGGCGTGGAACGGAGCGACGGCACCGATCAGCGGCTGCTGCTGCACCACTATGATCCCCAGATCCCCCTGGTCTACTTCTCCCTCCCGTTTGGGATGCCGAGCCCGGATGGGAAGGTGGTCATCTTCAACTCGAACATGAATGGGGCCCTGCGCTACGACCTGTTCGTCGCCGAAATGCCGCTGCGGCATCGGTAAGCCCGGGACGGGCCCCGCGTCGAGCTCCGTGGTTCTTGACCCGTGATTCGGCTCGCGTTCTGCATTGAGAGTTTTCAAATCGGCGGCATCGAGCTCAATGCGGTCCGATGGGCTGAGCACCTCAGCCCCGAGCGGTTCCAGCTGACCGTCGTCCACTTTCCGGCCGACGGCCCACTGCGGGCCCGCTACGTGCGGGCCGGAGCCAGGCTGGTGCATGTGCCGTTGCGCAACATGTACGGGCCGGCCGCGCTGCGTCAGGGGATCCGCCTGGCACGGTTTCTGACCCGCGCACACGTCGATGTGTTCCACGCCCACGACCTCTACAGCAATATCTTCGGGGTGCTGTGGGCGCGCGTCGCCGGGGTCCCTGCAGTCGTTGCGAGCCGCCGCTGGTGGCACCTCAGCCCGGGTCCGGCCCAACGGATCGCGAACCGGTGGGCGTATCGGGCCGCGCACCGTGTGTTGGCCAACAGTCCGAGCGTGGCGGCGATGTTGACACGGGACGAAGGCGTCCCGCCCGCCAAGGTCGTGTGCGTGCCCAACTCCCTGGCTGAAGACGCCTTCCAGCCGCTGTCCTCCGCAGATCGAGCGGCCTGGCGTGCACGGCTGCGCGTCCCGGCCAACGCGCTCGTGATCGGTATCGTCGCCCGGCTAGATTGGGTCAAGGATCACGCGACGCTGTTGCGCGCGTTCGCGCAGGTCGGGGCGAGCGCTCCGCGAGCGCACCTCCTGTGCGTGGGCGACGGGCCACTCCGGGGGGAGTTGACCAGCCTGGCACGGGCGTTGGGTCTCGACGGGCGCGTCCACTTTCCGGGCACCCTCACGCCGCCTTTCAATCTGCACCAGCTCTTCGACGTCTCCGTGCTCTGCTCCGTTTCCGAGGCATTCCCCAACTCCGTGCTCGAGGCAATGGCCGCCGGGCGCCCCGTCGTCGCGACGCGGGTGGGCGGAGTCCCGGACGCGGTGCGTGACGGCGAAACCGGCGTCCTCGTCCCGCCCGGCGATCCCCAGGCCTTGGCGGCGGCCCTGCGCGCGGTGGTCGACATGCCTGGGAAGGCGGCGAGCCTCGGCGGCGCGGCCCAGGCGTACGCCCGCACCCACTATCACCAGAGTGGTGTGATCGCCCGGCTGAGCGCGTGGTACGAGTCGCTGGCGACGGCAGTGGAGGTCTAGAGCGATGTGCGGCATTGCCGGTTTCGCGGGCTGGCGGCTCGACGCCGACGGGGCCGCCCGCACGGTGCGCACGATGTGCGACGCGATCGTCCACCGGGGTCCCGACGATAGTGGGTATTTCGTCGCCCCCGAGGTGGCGCTCGGCATGCGCCGGCTCTCGATCATCGATGTCGCCGGCGGACAACAGCCCATCGGCAACGAGGATGGCTCGATCCAGGTCGTCTTCAACGGCGAGATCTACAACCACCACGAGTTGCGCCGCGAACTGGTCGCTCGCGAGCACCGCTTCCGGACGCGGAGCGACACCGAGACGATCGTTCACCTGTACGAGGAGATGAGCGAGGGCTTCGCCTCGCGGCTCCGCGGGATGTTCGCGATCGCCCTGTGGGATGGCCGCACCAAGCGGCTGGTGCTGGCCCGGGATCGCCTGGGCATCAAACCGCTGAGCTATTGGCTGACGCCGGATGGGATCGCCTTCTGCTCGGAGCTCCGCTCGCTCCTGGCGCTCCCCCGCTTTCCACGCCAGCTGGACGACCGCGGGATCGCCGCGTTCCTCAGCCTGGGGTACGTGCCGGATCCATTGGCCGCCTTCGCCGGAGTCGCGAAGCTCCCCCCTGGACACGTCCTCGTGTGGTCGGCCGACGGCGGCGCGGTCCTGCGGCGCTACTGGACGCCGGCCTTGGCGGAGAGTGACGCGTCCGATGACGGACTCGTCGTGGAACGCCTCGGGGAGCTGCTCCGAGACGCGGTGGCGAGTCATTTGGAGGCCGAAGTGCCGCTCGGCGCCTTCCTGTCGGGCGGGCTGGATTCCTCGACCGTCGTCGCGCTGATGTCGCGGGCGACGTCGATCACACCGCGCACGTTCGCGATCGGCTTCGGCGAGACTGCGTTCAACGAAGCGCCCCATGCCCGTCGGGTCGCCGAGGCGATCGGTACCCGCCACACGGATCTCGTAGTAGCGCCCGAGGCGGATCGGTTGGTCGAAGGCGTCGTAGGCATCTTCGACGAGCCGTTCGCGGATTCCTCGGCGGTCCCCACCTACGTGGTCTCGTGGCTCGCGCGCCAGCATGTGACCGTCAGCCTGTCCGGCGACGGCGGTGATGAGTTGTTCGGCGGCTACACGCGTTACCTCGATGTCTTGCGGCGTCCCGAGCTCCCCGCGTGGGGGCGTCCGTTGCTCCGTGCGGTGGGTCACGCACTCCCCCACATCGCGCCTGGCCGAGGCCGCCTGCTGGATCTCGCGCGGGCGCGCCCGGCGGCGTACGCCGGCACCGTCGCGCTCCCGCTTCCACCCGCTGATGGCGGAATGGCCGCCCCCCGCCTCGTGCCGCGGGAGGGCCAGTTTGGGGACATCCTCGCGGACGCGTTCGCCGCTGCCGGCGCTCGCGACTTCGTGTCGCAGATGATGCTTGTGGACGTCGCCACATACCTCCCGGGTGACATCCTCACTAAAGTGGATCGGGCGAGCATGGCTGTGTCCCTCGAGGCGCGCGTGCCGCTGTTGGACCATCCGTTGGTCGAGTTCGCGCTCGGCCTTCCCGCAGGACTCAAGATCCGGGACGGAGCGGGCAAGCAGATCTTCCGGCGCGCGATCCGCGGGCTCGTGCCGTCCGAGGTCCTGAACCACCCGAAGCTCGGATTTGCGGTGCCCCTCGGTCCGTGGTTCCGCGGGCCGCTGCGGCACCGGATCGACCAGCTCGCGATGGCGGACGGCGGGCTGTACGACTTCCTCGACAGGACCGCCGTGCGGCGCCTGGCCCGCGAACATCTGATGGGCCGCCGCGACCATAGCGCGGCGCTGTGGCGCGCGCTGGTGCTCCAGATCTGGCTTGCCCACCTGGACTCGGGCCGGCTCGCGCGGTCTGTCCCGAGGTCACAGATGGAGTTCTGAGGCCACGGCGGCGCGTATGAGCGCGATTCAGGCAGGTGGCACGTCGACGGAACGGCGCCCCTGGGAGCTCACCTGGACGCCCGCGTTCGTCGCGTTCCTGACCTACATGTTCGTCATCGTGACCTACAAGTTTGGCGTCGCCACACTGACGATGGCCGTGGCCCTGGCGAGCCTGCTCGTTCAACGCGGGCGCGTTCGGGTACCCAAGTTTCTCTGGTTGTTCGCAGCCTGGACGGCGTGGGCCGGGGTGGGGTATGCGGTGACTGCCTATCCTGACCAGGTGTGGCCGAACCTCATCGAACAGGGAAAGCTCTTGCTGGTGGCGCTCGTGGCCGTTAACGCCCTCCGGACGACGGCCCAAATCCGGTATTTCATGCTGTTCCTGCTCCTGAGCTACCTCCTGTTCCCTGTCCGCGCCACCCTGGTGAACTACGCGACAGGCTACAGAGTCTTCGGGCGCGCCCTGGGGCCGTTCATCTACGACAACCCGAACGACCTCGCAGCCGTCACCGTCCTGATGCTTGGGCCGGCGCTCGCTCTCTGGGCAACTGAGTCCCGCCGGAATCTGTTTCGCTGGATCGGATTGGCGTCGGCCGCGCCGTTCCTCGTCACCATCATGCTCACGCAGTCTCGTGGCGCGTTCCTGGCGCTGCTTGGTATGGCCTTGCCCTCCGGCATCGCGCTGGTGCGACAGCGCCCGCGCGTCGCGGTGGGGTTCGCCGTGCTCGTCGGGGTGGCGCTGTACCTCGCCCCTGCCGGGTTGTGGGAGCGCCTGGCAGGCCTGCGCAAGGCCACCAGTGTCGCAACGATCGGCGAAATGGACCCCGAGGGGTCCGCGCGAGAACGGTTTGCGCTGCTGCAGACCGCCGTCCGCATGATCGGGAACCGCCCGGTGCTCGGCGTGGGACTGGGCGCGTATGCGCAGGCCAACGCCCACTATAGTCCAGCCGTGGGTCAGCGGGACACGCACAACACATACTTGAACATCGCAGCGGAGACTGGCCTGCCGGGACTCGTTCTGTTCCTGGGCCTGGTGACGAGCGTGTTGCGTGGCGCGCGTCACGTCCGCCGCGCGTGGCCCGGCCGGACTGAGGTGGTGCGGTGGCTGCAGTACGGCTTCCTCGGTTACCTCGTCGCCGCGATATTCGCCTCTGTTTCGAAACTCACGTTCCCGTACATCTTCCTCAGCCTGCTCTGGAGCGCGTCGCAAGCGATGCAAGCGCAGAGTTCCTCGGCGAGCTCCTCCGAACCGCTGTCGATCCAACCCGATCACGCCTCGACCTGACCGGCATCCTCACCGGGGCGTCTGACCTCCCGCGGGCCGCGACAGTCGTGGCCCCCACGCAACAAATACAAGGCAGATTCGGCCGTACACCGGGACGCACCGCCACTTCCTCATCGGCGGCCCGCTCTCTGCAGAGTCAATCACGCGATGCGACTCCTCATCACCGGCGGCGGTGGTTTCATCGCTCGTCATTTCATCAAGCGCCTGTCGCGCGAGCGGGTCCCGCTGACCCTGTATGACCGCGTGGTGCCCGACTGGGACCCGGGCCCGGTACAAGTGGTGCGTGGAGACATCCGAGACCGGTGTCCTCTACTTCGAGCCGCTACGCGCTGCGACGCCGTCTTGCATCTCGCCGCCGCGCATCACGACTCCGGCATCTCCGCACGAACCTACTACGATGTCAACGAGGGCGGAACGCGGGCGCTGTGTGACGTTCTCGACGAGGCTGGGATCAGCAACGTGTGCTTCTTCTCGACCGTCGCTGTTTACGGCGATTCCCCGGAACCGCGCCATGAAGACGCGCCGACTCGCCCGACCGGCCCGTACGGGGAGTCGAAGTTGGCCGCCGAGCGTGTATTGGAGGACTGGGTTGCCAGAGCACCGGGACGCCGGGTGGTCATCATCCGCCCGCCAGTCGTCTTCGGAGCCGGCAATTACGCGAACATGTACTCGCTCATCCGGCAGATCGACCGCGGGGGCTTCGTGCAGGTAGGCAAGGGCCGGAACGTCAAGAGTCTCGTCTACGTGGAGAATCTCGTCGAAGCGACACTACTGGTCTGGCTGCGGGAGGCGTCGCCTCCCTTCGAGATCGTGAACGTGGTCGACAAGCCCGATCTCACGAGCCGCCAGATCGCGGAGATCTTGTGCCAGGCTCTCGGAAGGCCGCTCCCCAGGCGCAGCATCCCGCTGGGGCTGGCTCTGGCGCTCGGGTTGCCGTTCGACGCCCTCAGCTGGCTCACCGGGCGCAGTCTGCGCATCTCGAGGGCTCGCATCCGCAAGTACGCTGCCGAGCAGACGAAGTTCGAGGCGGAGAAGTTGGCTCGCCTGGGGTTCCGCGCCACGATCAGTCTCGAGGAGGGCCTGCGCCGGATGGTCGACTGGTACCACCGCGAGGGGCGTAGGACGCCCGCGCAGCCACGCCTGCCTCCCGCCAGCGTCATGTACTCGCCCGGTTGAGGATGTCGGTGACGATCCTTGGCGTTGTCGCGCTCGTGCTCGTGTCGATTGCTTGGGTGGGCTATCCGCTGGCTGTCACCCTCCTGTCGTGGCTGCGCCCGGGTAGCGCGAGTTCACCTGACCAGACCCTGCGCTCGGTAAGCGTGGTGGTCGCAACGCGTGAGGCCCCCGCGGTCGTGGCTGGTCGAGTCGAGAACCTGTTGTCGACCACCTATCCTCGCGACCTGTTGGAGGTTGTCGTGGCGGTCGACGCTGCCGTCGCCTCCGATCTCTCGGACTATGTGGCGCACCTGCCGAGCACGGTGAGAGTGGTCCGCGGCGATCCCCCAGGCGGCAAGGCCCTGACGCTGAACGCTGGCGTTCGCGCAACGAGTTCGGACACCCTAGTCTTCGCTGACTCCGCGCAACGGTTCGACGCTGGGGCTATTTCCATGCTCGTGACCTTCCTGGCGAATGCGGAGTTCGGCGCGGTTTCCGGCGCCTACCGCACGTCCCCCGCCGCGGGCGAGTTTTTACCGCTTCGCGCGTTCTGGAGGCTGGAGACACAGATACGACGCGCCGAAGCTCGGCTGCAGGGCCTTGTGGCGGTCACCGGCGCCATCTATGCAATCCGTCGGCGGCTCTGGCGCCCCCTCCCCCCGGGTCTCATCTGTGACGACCTGTATGTGCCGCTCCACGTGGCGGCCAGTGGATCCCGCGTGGGCTTCTGCGAGGAGGCGCTGGCATCAGATCCGCGAACGTTCGATCTCCGTCAGGAGTTCTCCCGTAAGGCCCGAACGCTGACGGGTTTGCTGCAGGTATGCCGGTGGTGCCCGTGGGTCCTATTGCCCTGGAGGAACCCGGTGTGGCTCCAGTTCGTGTGCCACAAGCTGCTTCGACTGGCCACACCATACCTGCTCGTCCTGTCGCTCGTCGCAGTCGCGCCGGCCTTGGCCAACCGGGCCGTCGCCTTCTGGCCAGCAGGCGCCGCCGCTCTGGCCCTCCTGGTGATGGCGGCCGTTGCCCGACCAACACTCACTCGACGCATCCTGAACCGGGCGACTTGGGTGATTTGGTTCTTGGCGACTCCGATCGTGGCCACCTTCAACGCGATGCATGGACGCTGGGACGTGTGGCAGGAGGCGGCGCCCGCCGGAAGCGACGCTTCGCTGACGGCCGCAAGAGTTTAGGCATGGACGTTCCTTCACCACCGCACTCCGGCCCGACCGCGGCACGCGTCGTGCGACCCAGGTCGACCTTCGTGACGTTACCTCGACCCGCGCACGGCGCCGAGCCCACCGCCACCTCCCTCGGGCCGGCCGAAGATGGGCGCTTCGCCTTTGGGCGCAACTGGCGATCGTTTCTCCGCGTGGTCGACGAAGGGCGCATTCAGACCGCCACCGCCTCGCTGGCCACGATGCTCGGTCGGCCCACCCTGCGCGGCGCGCGCTTCCTCGACGCCGGGTGCGGGAGCGGCCTGTTCAGCCTGGCGGCCCGGCGGCTCGGTGCGACCGTCGTCTCGTTCGACCTCGACCACGACTCCGTGGCGTGTACCCGCGAGCTGCGACGGCGGTTCTCCCCCGAAGACAGTGCTTGGGATGTGCGGCAAGGCTCGGCGCTCGACGAGGCGTTCCTCGCCCCGCTGCGCGACTTCGATATCGTGTACTCGTGGGGCGTGCTCCACCATACGGGCGACATGTGGCGGGCGCTGGATTTGATCTTGCGACCGGTGGGCCGCGGCGGGCAGCTCTTCATCGCCATCTACAACGATCAAGGCGCATGGTCGAGCCGCTGGACCACCGTGAAGCGCCTGTACTGCAAGAGCGCGGTGTGGCGGGCCGCGCTGGTCGGGACGATCATCCCGTACTGGATCCTGCGCGGCTTGGCGGCGGATCTCGTGTGGGGCCGGAACCCACTCCAGCGGTACACGCAACGCCGCAGCGACCGCGGCATGTCGGTCTGGCACGACTGGATCGATTGGCTCGGCGGATATCCGTTTGAGGTTGCGAAACCGGAGCAGATCATCGAATTCTACCGCGCGCGAGGGCTGGTGCTCACGCGCCTCAGGACCGCGGGGGGCACCGTCGGCTGCAACGAGTACGTGTTCCAGCGTCTGGCAACGTAAGACTCGCGTGTGGCCGGTGACTGTACCGCGTCCCCTGGTCCAGCCGGCTCGGGCCGCTTTGCCGGGAGGGTGGGGCTTGTGGGAGCGCTAGAGCTCAACAGCGGGGAGGCTGGCGCGCGGCCCGGGCCGCTCACGCGGCTCCTAGCACACGGGGCCGTGCTCCTGGGGCGGAGCGGCGTGAGATCAGCGCTGGTCAAGGGCGCCGTGTGGTCGGTCAGCGCCAACGTGGCCGGTGCCGCCGCCTCCTTCGCCACGCAGCTAATTCTGGCCCGGTCCCTCGAGGCGACGCGCTATGGCGTCTACAGCTATTTGCTGGCGTGGGTGAACGTCGCCGTTCTCGTCGGGAAGCTCGAGTTCGACAACGCCGCCATCCGGTTCGTTGGCATCTACGACGGGCGACGGCAGGACGGGCTGCTCCACGGCTTCTTGCGGTTCGGGGGGCGGGTCGTCGGCGGCACCGCGACCGGTGTGGCGCTCACCGCCGGCGTGGCGGCATGGCTGCTGCGGGCTCGCCTGCCCGCCGGAACCGCGGGGGCCTTGTGGGCGGCTTGTGCGTTGGTGCCACTCACCGCCCTTCTGGGGTTTAGCGGGTGTGTGCTCCAAGGGTTCCGGCGCGTGCTGCAGGCGCAGGTGCCGCAGCTGCTGCTGCGTCCGGTGCTATTCGGCGCGGGGGTGGTGGTCAGCGGATCGGCGCTCGGATTACAGCTCGGCGCCGGCGGGGCCGTGGCGCTCAACGCGGCGGCAACCGCGATGGCGTTGGGGGTGAGTCTTTTCCTACTCAGCCGCGTCGTTCCAGCGAGCGCGGTGGCGGCGGCGCCGGCGTTCGACACTGCCCAATGGATGCGAACCGTGCGCGGCTTCATCCTGATCTCGGCGGCGCAGCTCGTCCTGTCGCAGCAGTCAGACATTCTCGTCGTCGGTACGCTGCTCGGTCCACGCGACGCGGGTCTGTACAGCGTGGCCAGCCAGCTGACCAATTTGATCGGTCTGGGCGCCAGTGCGGTCCTGTTTGTCGTGCTCCCGACCGTTTCCGCGCTCCACGCGCAGGGGCGCAAGGCCGAGTTACAGCGCCTCGCCGTTTACACCGTCCGGGGCTGCGCTGCCGTGAGTGTCCCGGTGACCGTGCTGCTGGTCGCGGCCGGGCACGTCGTGCTCCGGGCGTACGGGCCCGCATTCGTCGACGCGTATCCCATTGTGTTATTGCTGAGCGTCGCGCAACTCGCCGGCGTGACCATCGGAATCCCGGGGGCCCTCTTGCCGATGACCGGGCACGAATGGGAGGCCGGCCGCGTCATCGTCGGCACCGCCCTGCTGAACCTCGCCCTCACCTCCGTGCTGACCCCGGCTTTCGGCGTGGTGGGGGCGGCGACGGCAACACTCGTGGCCGCCCTCACGCGCGTGGCGGTGCTGCGGTGGTACGCGCGGCGTTACCTCGGTGTGGCTACGCTCTTGCGCCTCCCCGCAGAAGGGCGCGCGACGGAGGGTGCGTGACGCCCCATACTCATGAGCCCCCCAGCGTGAAGGGAAAGCCGGTGCTCCGGCAATCCTGCGGGGACCACGAGCGTCTGACCGAGATGGCATACTGGGATTCGCAATATGACCCCGTCGCGCACAGCGTCGCCTCGGGTGCGCGGCGCCGGACGAGCGGGTCGTTGCGTAAGCTGCTCGGCCCGAAGACGGTCGAGTTGATGCGCGAGTATCGGGACTACCTCCTGTGGGACGTAATCTACCCAGCGTACCTGCCCCGCGGGGCAGGCGTGAGGGTCTTGGAGGTCGGCAGCGCCCCCGGCACTCATCTGGTTCAACTCCGCCAGTCATTCGGCTGTGAGCCCTATGGTGTGGAATACACGCCGCGGGGAGTGGAACTCAATCGGAAGCTGTTCGAGCTACACGGCCTTGACCCGGCGCATGTCATTCACGCGGACTTCCTTTCCGACGAGTTTCAGACCCGCTATCGCGGCTATTTCGATGTCGTCCTGTCGCGGGGCTTCATCGAACACTTCAGCGACGTCGACGGGGTGGTAGCTGCGCACGCGAACGTCCTGGCACCAGGAGGATTGTTGGCGGTCACGATTCCGAACCTCAGAGGCATCAACTACGGACTCGCGTGGTTCTTCCGCCGCCAAGTGTTGCCCATGCACAATCGGTCGATCATGAATCGGGAAGCCTTCGCCAAGCTGTTCGACACGCAGGGGCTGAGTCCGCTGTATTGCGACTACTTCGGGGCGTTCAGTTTTGGTCTGTTCAACACGAGCCCTGGCTCACACAAACGGAGAGTGCTTGCGATATGCATGAAGGCGCAACTGCTCCTCAACGCGGCCTTCCGCCTCTTCTTCAAGCCCGGCCGGGCGGAGCACCGCTGCTTCAGCGCTCACTTGCTCTTCATCGGCCGGAAGGCGCGCTCGCGCGCAGCGGCCCAGCTCTGCGGCGCCGAATGAACGGAAGCGTGCGCGCGTATCTCAGGCAACTGAGACGCGGCATCCTCGCTGGGTTGAAAGCCGGGGGCGCATTCAGCCGGGTCGCGCGCAGTCAGTGGCGCACCCGCCGGCTGCTCATTCTCTGCTATCATGGCGTCTCGCTCATTGACGAGCACGAGCAGGATCCCGGGTTTTACATGCGGCCGTCGCTTCTCGCTGCGCGGCTCGCGATGCTCAAGGGCAGCGGCTACACCGTCTTACCGCTGTGCGAGGGCCTGGAGCGCCTGCGGGCAGGGTCCCTGCCGCCGCGCAGCGTGTGTCTCACGTTCGACGATGGGATGAACAACTTTGCCGTCGCAGCCTTGCCGCTGTTGGAGCGCTTCGGCTGCCCTGTCACGATGTACATGTCGACCTATTACTGCATTCACGACGAGCCCGTGTTCGACTCGCTGTGCTCCTACCTGCTTCATAAGGCGCGCGGCAGAGTCGTGGATACGCGCGCACGCCTCGGCGTGGACGACGTGTGGGACTTGCGAACGTTCAACGGTGTGATACGGGCGTTCTGGTCCGTGCAGCGCGCTGTCGAGCAGCAGGCGCTCGATCGCGCCGAGAAGACCGCGTTCGCGCGGCGGATTGCGGAACTGTTGAGCGTGCCGTTCGAGGTGCTGATCGCGAAGCGGCTCTTTCACTTGTTGCGCCCCGACGACGTGAGGCGTCTCGCCCAGCGCGGGGTCGACTTCCAGCTCCACACCCATCGTCACCGGTCGCCTCTCGACCGCGACCTGTACCTACGGGAGATGCGGGACAACCGCACTCACCTGGAGGCCCTGGTCGGCTATGCGCCCACCCACTTGTCCTATCCAAGTGGTGTGTGGCGGAGCGAGTTCCTCCCGTGGCTGCGCGAAGCGGAGATCGCGTCAGCCACGACGGCCGAACCGGGGCTCGCGGAACCCGATGACAATCCGTTGCTCCTGCCTCGGGTGATGGACAGTGAGCACTTGACCGCGATCGAGTTCGAGGGTTGGCTCACGGGGCTCATGTCCTGGCTGGTGCGCCGCAACGGTTCACAGCGGGTTGTGGGGAACCGCTCGGACCGGCGTTCCCGTGTTAGCGGTCCGGAAGCCGCGCCCCGAGGCGTGGAGCGACGCGTACAGGCCTAGGAGCGACTCGCCGATCCCCTCCCAGCTGTAGTGTCGCTCGACGGTGAGCCGCCCTTCCGCTCCCAGCCGCCGCCGTAACGCGCCGTCTTGAAGCACCGCGCACACTGCCTCGGCGAAGCCGGCTGGATCGTCCCGGATGAGAATGTTCCGACCGCTCTCAGCGGCCAACCCCTCACACCCAACCGAGGTGCTGACGACCGCCTTACCCATGGCCCAGGCGTCCAGGATCTTGACTCTGGTTCCCCCACCCACGCGCAGCGGAACGACATAGCAGGCGGCATCGCGCACCAGGGGACGGATGTCGGCGACATATCCCGTGAGCTCCACACGGTGGCGCTGCTGGTACGCCTGCCGCGTTTCCTCCGCCGCGCGCCCCACCCATCGTACGGGCGCCATCTCGCCGGCCGCGCGTACCCGTGGCAAGATCTCCTCGCAGAAATACTGCAAGGCATCGCGGTTCGGCAGCCACTCCATGCCGCCGACGTAAATCATCCCATCGTCCCGGCCGGGACTGGGGCGGAAGCTGGTCGTGTCGACACCGTTGGGAACCACCGCGCAGGTTGCGCTTCGCACCACCGCCTGGAGCTGCGCCTGGTCCGCTTCAGAGACGGCCACGTTGAGCGCGCACCGCCCACACCACCGGCGCTCCTCACGCTCCATGAGACGGGCCTGGTACCAGAGGTAGGCGCCTCGCCATCCCCGCTCGATCCCCGCGCGACGCCTGAGCAGCGCCGACTCGACGTTGTGGTGCACGCATACGACCGGAAGACCCCCGAGCAGTGGCAGGTATCGCGAGAGCACAATACTGTCCATATGCGCGAGGTCGAAGCGACGGGTGCGGACGAGCGCCTGGAGACGCCGCGCGTAGGGATGCGACTGATAGGTGAAGGCGGCGTACACGCGGTCACGACTGACGCTCCGCAGATGGTTCCACACCAGGCGCATCATGCTGTGCTCTTGGGGGACCGGGAAGGCCTCTACTCGAGCGAACTGCCGTAACCCCGCAACGCCTGGTGCGGGATCCTCCGACCCCAGCCCGCTCTTGCGGCGGTAAAAGCACAAGGCGGTGATGTCGAAGGCGCGGCTCAAGATGCGGAGCACGTGGTAGGTGCGTATGGCGACGCCGGAATCCGGAGGATATGGCAGCGTCTGGCAGAGAAAGAGAAGGCTCGGTCGCCCGCTCACGAGACGCCGCGCTCCGCGACGGCACGAGCTGGATTACCACCCACTATCGCCCGGGGCGGGACCGGCTTCGCGACCACGGCCCCGGCCGCCACGACCGCCTGATCGCCCACATTCTCAAGCACCGTGGCCCCGTTCCCGATCCAGGTGTCACGCCCGATGGCCACAGATGCAAACGTGCCTCCCTGCAGGCGGACAGGGATGTCAAGCCGGCTGAAACCGTGGGCGTACTTGCTGCTGAGGATGTCGACGTTAGAACCGATGAGCGCATCGTCGCCGATGACCGCGTGCCCAATCATGGAGAAGGCACCGATAATCACGTGGTCACCGATCTCGACTTCAGGGGTGGCAAAGACCGTCCCGAAGCTGATAGTGCAATCCGGGGCACAACGCTTCAACGTTGCACAATAGAATGCACGCCGCAGGAAATTGCCTGTGAATCCCGGCCAGAGGCTCATAAACTGGCTGTAACCCTGGAACACGCGATCTCTCTCGCGCGGCGCCAAGATCACCGACAAGCGGTAGCTGGCGACGACCGGTAGGGTCAACAGCGCTGCCAGCCAGTTGCAGAGCCGTTTCGCAGCCCCGCCGCGCCATGCGGAGGGGGCGGGGTCGACTTTGACGATCAATGCTGGTTCAGCCATTCCCGCAACACCACGAGATTGTAGAGACGCTGGCTATGATCCCGGAGGCCCGCACGGTGCTCGCGCACCATGTTGCGAATCCCCAATGGATTGAGCCAGCCAGTGTCGCGCAGGCTCGCACTCTCTGCCAGTTCGTCCGCCCACATCCCCGTCAGCCCACGTCCGAACCAGATCTGCAGCGGGACGGAAAAACCGTGCTTGGGGCGGTGGAACAGCTCGACGGGGAGGAATCGTCCCAGGAGCGCCTTGAGGAGCGGCTTCCCGCCGTCGCGATCCAGGAGCCACCGGTCTGGCAGTCCCAGCGCGAACTGCAACACTTCCTGGTCTAGCAAGGGGGAGCGGGCTTCAAGGCCGTGAGCCATGGTGGCGACGTCCACCTTGGGCATCAAGCAGTCTGCGAGGTACGTCGCCACGTCTACCAGCCGCATCCGACGAAGCGCGGTTCCGTGGGCATGCAGGTACAGGTCGGCCATCCAAGCGCTGATCGCGTTGCCACTGTGCTGCCGTTCGCGCAGCAGCTCGCCCGCATACAGCGTCCGCACCTCGTCCTCGCCAACAAACGTGCGCAAAGCAGCGAACCGCTGAGGCTCGTCTAGCGCGATAGTGCGCAGGGCCCGCTTGATCCGACCGGGCCAGAAGCGGTTTCCGCTCACCGCCGCCACGGCAGCGCCGAGCTTCAGGGCCGCCTGCGGCGCCACCCTCCGAAAGCGCCCGAGCCGCAGGGCGGTGCGATACCAATCGTACCCTCCGAAACCTTCATCCCCGCCGTCCCCGGACAGCGCTACCGTGACGTGTTGGCGTGTCTCTCGCGCCAGCATCCAGACAGCCAAGGCGGACGAATCCCCGAACGGCTCTGCGAAATGGTGAACCAATGTCGGCAGCGACTCGAGCATCTCGGGACGTCCGGTGAACGCCCGGTGCCGAGTCCCGAGATGTTGCGCGACGCGCTTGGCATGGACGCTCTCATCAAACGCGGGCTCGGCGAAGCCAAGCGAGAAGGTCGAGAGTTCGCCGCGACACTGGCGGGCGGCGATCGCCGTGACCACACTGGAATCGACGCCTCCGCTCAGGAACAAGCCGAGCGGTACATCGCTGCGCAGCCGAAGCGTCACGGAGGCGGTCAACAAATCTTCCAGCCGATCGACGGCATCGGTGAACCGGCCCGCGAAGCGTTCGGGCGCCCCCTCGAGGGCCCAATACCGCAGCGAACGAAGGCCCGATGCGCCCACCCGAAGCATCGTCCCTGCAGGCAGCTTGGCGATTCCCTGCCAGATCGAGTGGGGAGCCGGAACGTAGCCCAGCATGAGGAACGCGTCTAACGCCGCGAGGCTGACACGGCTCGCCCGCGGATCGGTATCGTGCAGTGCCCCGAGGGTCGACGCGAAGTAACAGCACCCATCCTCGAGCGCGTAGAACAACGGCTTCTTGCCCACCCGATCGCGCGCCAGCACCAGCTCACCGCGCGTCCCGTCCCAAACGGCGAAGGCGAACATGCCGCGCAGATAGCGGACGCAGTCGCTGCCGAGTCGCTGGTACAACTGCAACAGTACTTCGGTGTCCGAGGCGGTACGGAACCGCACGCCCTGATCCGAGAGCCCGCGGCGCAGTTCGCGGTAATTGTAGATTTCGCCGTTGAACACCAGGGCAATCCTTCCATCCTCGCTGCACATCGGCTGGCCCCCACCTGCGATATCGATCACGGAGAGCCGACGGTGCGCCAGCGTCGCGCGGCCCGAAGGATCGGCCCACGAGCCTTCACCGTCCGGCCCCCGATGCACCATGAGGCCGGCCATGCGGCACACGCGCGCGCGATCCACGCGGACGCCATCCCGCAAGGCTAGCGCGCCAGCGATCCCACACATGCTGGCCTCGTCTCTCGTAGGACGTCGCGATACAACCGCAAGTGAGCCTCCAGCCGACGCTCGAGCGTGAAATGGCTGAGGGCTTCCCGGCGCGCGGCGGCGGCGGCGGGCGAGTCCCCCTGGGTCACCGCGCACTCCATCGCGTCGGCGAGCGCATCTGCTGACCCCGGCGCCACCAGCCGCGCGGCTGCTGAAGCGCCGACAACCTCCGGCACCCCCCCAACCTTCGTTGCGACGACGGGAAGGTCTGCGCCCATCGCCTCGAGGAGCGTGTTGGGCAAGCCCTCGCTGCGCGACGGCAGGACCAAGAGGTCGAGGTTCCCATACAGCACATCCACGTGAGAGACCTGCCCCAAGAAGTGGACGCACGACTCCAGCGCCAGACTACGACACCGGCGCTCGAGACGGCCGCGCTCCGGGCCGTCCCCGGCGACGATCGCCGAAAACGCGACGCCCCGTCGATCCAAGAGCGCGCATGCCTCGAGGAATAGGTCCACTCCCTTTTCCGGGCTGAGGCGGCCGACGACGCCGATGATGGGGCGCGGGAGACCGCGAGCGAGTGCGCGGAGGTGGTCCCGTTCCGAGGGATTGCCGCTCGGTGTGGGCTCCAGCGCCGCATTGTGGATGACGCGAACCCGGTGGCCGCAGTGCGCGAAGGCTTGGGCTTGAGCATGCGACATGACCACGACGCGCTCCGCAGCACGGAGCAGTCGCCGGTCGAGCCAGTGGTAGAATCGCACCTTCAGGTTTTCACTCGTCGAACCGTGGAAGAAGCCGATCCACGGCCACGGTACGCGCAGCCTGCGCAGCAGATACGCGACGGCCGTGGCCTTGTAACCGTGGGTTTGCACAATGCACGGTCGCCAGCGCCGTAGTACTCCTCGCACTTGGGAAGCCACCTGCCAGTCAACCGGCCCGCGGTCCTCGACGACGCAATGCTCCACGCCGGCCCCCTCGAGGTACCGGGCAAACGGAGACGGCGGCCTGCCGCGGCGATGGAACACGACCACCCGGCAGTCGACCTGCGCGTGGTCCAACGCCCGCGCCAGGGCAGCCACTTGGCGCCCGGGGCCCGAGATCCCATCGGCGGCCACGAGGGCCGCGACCCGTGTCCGAGGTGGCTCCGCGCGGCTCATCGACTAACGAACGTGCACCTCACGACCGAGGTGCAGAACTCGCGCGTCAACGGATTTGAGAGCACCCGCAGCCTGCGGATCGGTACGGCGTCGAACCGCTCGAAACGGAACGGGCTCCGCTCCACCAGCCGCTCGAAGCGGCGAACGGTCATGAGATTCAGGCCGCCCTCGACTTCGGTGAACCGCCTCGCGCCATCGCGCTTGAAGTCGGAGCGCCACCGGATCAGCGCTCGCTCCGTGAACAGGAGATGCGCCCACGGAAACACCGAAAAAAGATGCCCGCCCAGGGGGTGATACCATGGAGGCCCGAACGTGGCGTACACGCGGCCGTTCCGCGTGAGCAGCATACTCATGAGCTCCAGGACGCCCGCCGGGTCGCTGAAGTGTTCGAACGCATCGATCGTGACAATAGCGTCGGCGCGCGCGTCCGTCCGCGTGACGAAGACGCACCGATCCCTCACTCCCCGGTCGTCTGCCGCGCGCCGAGCGATTTCCAGCACACTCTCCCGGATATCGATGCCGATCACGAAACGCGCGCCGTGTTCGGCTAGGTCGATGGCCTCCTGGCCGGTCCCGCAGCCGAAATCGATCACGACTTTCCCTGCCAGTTCGTGCCAGATCGTCGGGCCGAACAGAGCTTCGAGCTTGCTCCCGGAGCGCGAGGGCCGTCCGTTACGCAGCTCCGAGTCGCCCGTCCCCCCGAGCCAGCGCAGCAGGTGATAGCCCAGCGCCCCGCCGATGACTCCCATCCCCCCTCGCCTCCTCCGTCGTCCCAAGCGCGCTCACGCGGGCTGCTGCAGCCAGCCTCTCCGACCGATGCCGACGGATACGTCGGGAGGTGCGGACGTAGTGTCCACCATCCACCGCCAAGTCCGCCGCAACCCTTCCTCCAGCCCGACGCCCGGCCGATAGCCAAGGAGCCGTGCTGCGCGCTCGAGACTCGAGAGCGAGTCGCGCACGTCGCCCGAGCGGGAAGGCCGCAGCTCATAGCGCAGTCGGCGACCGGTAACGCCGGCAATCATCTCGATGAGGGTGAGCAGAGAAGTTCGCATCCCGGCGCCGACGTTCGCTGCCCAGCCACTCGCTGCTCTCCCGGGCGCCGCTGCGGCGAGGATGTTCGCGTCGACGACATTGTCGACGTAGGTGAAGTCTCGGGTCTGCTGACCGTCCCCGTACACAACAGCCGGACGCTCCTCGAGTGCGGCCTGGAAGAAGTTGGGAATGACGGCAGCATACGGCGAGTGGGGACTCTGCCGGGGGCCGAACACGTTAAAGTAGCGCAGCGCGACGCCTTCGATCATCCCGGCGCGGGCGAAGGCCAGCACATACTGTTCGCCAGCGAGTTTCGAGGCGGCGTACGGAGACCGGGGCAGCGGTTCGACCGATTCGATCTTCGGCAGCACGGCCGTATCGCCGTAAACCGAGCTGGAGCTCGAATAAATGATGCGCGCGACCTTGGCCTCCAGGCACGCTTCCAGCAAACGCATCGTCGCATTGACGTTCGCGGCGTGAGAAGACCACGGGTCCTTGAGGGACCGCGGGACGCTCGGCAGCGCAGCGACGTGAAAGACGACGTCGATCCCGGCGACCGCGCGGCGACACACCTCGACTTCGCACAGATCACCGCGCAGCAGTTCGATCTCGCCGGCCAAACCCGCGAGATTCGCTTCGTCCCCGGTACTGAAATTGTCCACGGCCCGCACATCGTGCCCGACAGCAACGAGCCGCTCAGCGAGGTGCGAACCGATAAAGCCGGCGGCCCCCGTCACCAAGCATTTTGACCCGCGCGCTGCCAGCATCGGACTCCTCCTTGCAAGGGACCTTTCTCACGGCGTCCCGTACACCGGGGATGGCTCGCCGCTCTGCTGCTGAGCGTGCGCAAGGTTGGCGCCGCGGACCGCGGCCCATCCGCGCCCCGCGCGGTAAGTGACGCGGGGGCAGCAGCGTACCTCGACGTCCGGCGCGGCCGACGTTGAGTTCTGGTATGCGGCATGTAGCCCCCACGCAACAAGAACCAGCCGGAAGAGACTCAGGCCGCCTCGGTCCGCAGCACTTTGGCCGCCACGAACCGAGCGATCGCGCTCAGCGATCCAAGGTTCGCCACGGTCACCTCCTCATCAGGTACCGAAACCCCAAACTCGGTCTCGAGAAAACTCAGCAACTCCAGGACGCCCATCGAATCGATGACCCCTTTGGCGAGCAGCGGATCATCGTCGCCCAGGAGGAAGTCGGGGCGCATGTACAGGAAGTTGTCGCGCACGTAGGTGCGGGTTCGCTCCAGGATCTCGCTCACCGCGTCATCTCCATTCGCATCGTTCCGTCAGTGACACCCGAGGCCTCGTCGGAGAGCAGCACATCCGCGCCCTCAAGGGGCAGCGGTGTGATACGGCGCCGCGCTCGAAAGAACTGTTGGTGCCACAGCTGGGTCGAAAGAACGGCCACGAGCGCCTGACTCTCGCGGGCTCCCGCAGCCAACCCCGCCTGACAGCGCCGGACCAACCCACCAACCGGCTCGGGATCAAAGACTCCGGTATCGCGGAGACTGGCCGGCCGTAGCAACTCCCCGATGTAGTCTGGGCGCCCCGGCGCGAAGAACGCGGGCGTGTCCGGCGCCCGGTAGGGTTGTTTGCTTCGGTCCCGCACGACGGGCGGGAGGATGCTCGCCGCCCACCGGCGCAACACGTCCTTCTCGCGTAGGCCCCGCAGCTTGCTGCGGGCGGGCAGCGCCGCGGCGAACTCGAACAACCGGTGGTCGAGGAAGGGGAAGCGTCCTTCGACACCGTGGGCCAACGCCATGCGATCTCCCTGCGAACTCAGGAGGTACGGGCCGAGCAGGGTCACCATCTCGAGGTAGGCGGCCCGATTGAGCCGCGACCAACGCGGGAAGGCTGGGGGCAGGCTGTCGCGGAGCGCCGCTTCTGCGTCCCACGCCGCGAGGGCCTGCCGCATGGCGGAGGCATAGAAGTCCTTGATCCGAGACGTGAGTCGGATGCGCGGCAGATGGGAGAAGAGCGGATCGTCGAGTGCGCCCGCCTCTAGGAAGAACCGCTGCCAGAACTCGCCCCGCCGTCCCAGCGCCAGGTAAGGATACAGTCGATCGAACAACCTGGGCCGTACTCGCGATGCCGGTTGGCGGAGACAGAACTCTCGAACGACCGTCTCCTTGAACAGATCGTATCCCAGAAACAGTTCGTCGGCGCCTTCCCCTGTCAGGACGACCTTGATGCCGCCCTCACGGGTTAACCGCGAGAGGAGGTACATCGGCGCCGGGGCCGTGCGCACCAGTGGCGTCTCGGTGTGCCAGATCACATCGGGGAAGACCCTGGCGACCGCCTCTCCCCCGATCGGCTGAACGGCGTGCTGGCTGTGGAGCTGTCCCGCCACCGCGCGCTGATACGCACTTTCGTCGAAGCGCGGGTCGTCGAAGGTCACGGAGAACGTGCGCAACGCGTACGGCGAGGCCGCGGCCCCGAGCACGCAGGTGATGCTCGAATCGAGGCCCCCGCTCAGGTAGCCCCCGACGGGAACGTCAGCCCGCAACCGAAGGTCCACGCCCGTGCGCATCAGGTCGTCGAGGCGGTCGAGCGCGTCCGGGGGCTCGTCTCGGGCTTCCGGGTAGTGCAGCTCGTAGTAGCGCTGCACGTGCAGCGCTCCGTTCTGCCACAGCGCCCAACACCCTGGTTCGAGCGCCGCGATCCCTTGAAAGACCGTGCGCGGCGGTCGTGCGGCCCACAGCGTGAAGACCTCGTCGAGACCGGTGTAGTCGGGCGCCGCGTCCACCTCGCCAGTCGCGAACAGCGCCTTCACCTCGGAGGCGAAGTACAGGGTGCCGCCGCGCTTGGTGTAGAAGAGGGGGCGGACGCCGAATCGATCGCGGGCCAGAAAGAGCGACTCGTTCCGTCGATCGTAGATCGCGAAGGCGAACTGTCCGTTGAGGCGGTCCAGCATGGCCGGGCCCCATTCCTCGTAGGCGTGGACGAGCACCTCAGTATCGCTGTCGCTGCCGAACAGGTGGCCCAACCGCTCCAGTGTCGGGCGGAGTTCGCGGTAGTTGTAGACCTCGCCGTTGTAGACGATCAACAGCCGTCCGTCTTCGTTGCCGAGCGGCTGCGCCCCCCGCTGGAGGTCGATGATGCTCAAACGCACATGCGCCAGCCCCACGCGTGCGCCGGCGAAGAAGCCATAGCCGTCCGGTCCACGGTGCCGCAGTGCGGCCGCCATGCAGGCCAGGCTGTCCGCCTCCACCCCGCTCGGCTCGCTTCGGGCGATGCCCGCGATCCCGCACATCAGCCGGACGTCCCACCGGAGTGCGCAGCCACCTCGTCCACCTGCTCCACGAGCAGGGGTGGGCAGTGCAGGTAGCGCGTCGTGCTCCGCTTTTGCTCGATGTCGCGGTAGGCGCGGTCGATCTGCTCGGCGCGATACCCCACCAGCTCGCCCGCCACGTCTGCGCTGGAGCGCTCGGCGTTCAGCCCCGAGAGCACGAGATCGAGGGTCGGAGCGGGGATCGCGAAGTAGAACTCTTCCTGAGTCTGGGGCAGCGAGTAGGTATCGGTGGTCGGGGGGCGTTGCCGAATGGCCTCCGGCACTCCCAAGTACTCGGCGAGCTGGTACACCTGCGTCTTGTACAAGTGCGCGATCGGCTTCACGTCCGCCAGCCCGTCGCCGCCTTTGACGAAGAACCCTTGATCGTACTCCAGGCGATTGGGCGTCCCCAGCACCGCGTAGTGCAGTCGATCGGCATGATAGTACTCGAGCATCTTCCGCACGCGCTGCTTGAAATTCGTCGCCGCTACGATCTGGCGGTACTCAGCGGGCGGTAGCCGCACCTGCCGAACCTCTTCCCCCGGCGGCTCGACAGCCAAGTACGTCACGCTGAGGCGGTCCGATCCGAGCTGGCTACCGCGCAGCACGAGCTTCGATCGCCACCGGCTCCCGTATTCCGGGACGACCCGCCTGATGGCCTCGTCCCGTCGCCAGTAGCAGCCGCACGCCTCGAGTATCGGGCCGATGTCTTCTAGGACACACTCGACTCCGAGCGTGTCGGCCCAGGTGCGAGCCAGCGCGAGGCTGGCAGGATCGGATTCCCGCTCGGGCAACGCCAACCCGAGCACCCGTTGCGGCCCCACCCCGCGCACCGCCAGACCGGCGCACACCGAGCTGTCCACGCCGCCGCTCATAGCCACGACTAGGCCGCGCCGCCCCAGCACCGAGCCGAGCTGCTCGCGCAGCGCGGCAGCGATGCGTCTGGTTTCGGCTTCCGGATCGATGCGCAGCCGTGCGGCGGCGGACGCGGTCATGTTCGTAACGCTCTCCCACGGTGGACCACGGTGGACGGCAACGGCAGGGGATGCAAGGTTGGCGCCCTGCGTGAGAGCGGCGAGGTTGGTCACGCAACGCTGCTTGCCGCAATGTATTACACACCACTCCGGCACCCGCGCGAGCGTCTGCACCAACGAGATCGTGGCCCCGACGCCACAACGGTCGCGCGCCGCAAGCGCCGGCCGCTGGTACGACGGTTGCTAGACAGCCACACGATGTCGACATCTATGCGCGGCAGCGTCGCGCTGATGTTGTGGGAAGCCGCGGCGCGGCACGGCGACCGGCTGGCTGTCGTGCAGGGCGATGCGGCAACGAGGTATACCGCCCTGACACAGCGCGCGGCCGCTATCAGCCGCGCCCTCCACGACGCCACGGTGCAGCCCGGCGATCGGGTCGGGGTGTTTCTCGAAGGCGGCGCCGACGGGATCGCCGCGTTCTTCGGCATCCTGGCCCTCGGCGCAGTCGCCGTCGTGATGAATGAGGCCCTGCGTCCCCGGCAGGTCGAGTACATGCTCGGGCACGCAGGCGCCAAAGCGCTGCTGACGGCGGGCGACCTGCTGGTGCGTCAACCTCGCCCGCTCGCGACGGAGGCGCGCGTCCTCAACCTGGACGTTGTCCCGGCGGCCGGCGACTGGAGCCCGGCGGCCCGGACGAGCACCGATGTCGCGCAACTCGCTTACACATCGGGCTCCACCGGCTCCCCCAAAGGGGTCATGGTCTCTCACGCCAACCTCTGGGCGGCGATGACGGCGGTGACCACGTATCTGGGGATTCGGCCGGACGACCGAATCGCAAGCATCCTGCCCTTCAGCTTCGTGTACGGGATGAGCCAGGTGCTGTGCGCGGTCGGCACCGGTGCCGCACTGATGGTCGAGCGGTCACCCCTCGCGCAGCAACTCGTGGCGAGTCTGCGCGAACGCGAGGTGAGCGTGCTGGCGGCCGTCCCGCCTCTCTGGACCCAGCTTCTGGGCGTTGGGGCCTTCCGACGCCCTCCCCTGCCGTCCCTGCGGATCATGACCAACGCCGGAGGCCACCTGCCTGTGGAGACGGTGCGGGAGCTGCGGGGTGCCCAGCCGCAGGCGAAGCTGTACCTGATGTACGGGCTCACCGAGGTCCTGCGCAGCACGTACTTGCCCTCCAACGAGGTCGATCGCCGGCCTAATTCGATTGGTCGTGCAATCCCCGGGGCCGAGGTCCTCGTGGTCCGGGACGACCTGACACGATGCGGCCCCGGGGAGATCGGTGAACTCGTGCACGGGGGTCCCACGGTGACGCTCGGCTATTGGCAGGATCCGGAAGCGACGACCCGGACGTACCGGCCGCATCCGTTGCATCCGCCCGCCTACGGCGAGCGCGTCGTTTTCTCGGGCGATTTGGTCCGGCGGGACGAGGAGGGGTTCCTCTATTTCGTGGGGCGGCGCGATCGGCTCATCAAATCGCTGGGATACCGTGTCAGCCCTGAGGAGATCGGGGACGTCATCCAGGGCTCAGGCGAAGTGGCGGAGGTTGTTGTGGCGGGTGAACCCGACCCACTGCGCGGCGCGCGAATCGTGGCCCACGTCGTCCTCCGAGCGGGCGGGTCGATAGATCGGCTGAAGCGGTATTGCGGGACCGAGCTGCCGCGTCATATGCAGCCCGCGCGCTACGACGTGCGGGACGTGCTTCCCAAGCTGCCGAACGGCAAGTATGACCTGGTGGCGCTGCTGGGCGGGGAGAGCGACCGACCACTTGAGAAGCCATCACGTGTGTGAAACGACTCCGGCGCCTCGCTGGTTGCGACCGCTAGCGCGGTGAGTCACACATCACCACGCGCCGCGTCCGAAGAGCATCACGGGCAGCGTGTGCAGCATGATCCTGAGGTCCTCGCGTGCCGACTGGCGCCGGAGGTACTCAAGGTCGAAGGAGAGCTTGGTGCGGACGTCGTCTATCGTACGATCGTAAGGCAAGGTGATCTGCGCCAATCCGGTGATGCCCGGACGGACCCGCTGGCGCCGTTGGTACCCTTCAATCTGCTCGCGTAGTTCGACGAAGAGCACGGGCTGTTCGGGCCGGGGGCCCACGACGTTCATGTCGCCCCGGAGCACGTTGAAGAGCTGCGGTAGTTCGTCGAGCCGGAACCTGCGCAGCACCCGCCCGATCGGTGTCACTCGAGCGTCGCTCGGCTGCGCCCACACCTGACGGTCGGCGTTCTCGGGAGCCACACGCATGGTGCGGAACTTGTATATCGTGAACGACCTGCCGCCGAGATCGACATGGCGGCGCGTGTTACCACCGGCGCGCGACAGCGCGCGCCGGTCGAGCCCGACCCGTCTCTGGGCGAAGTGCACCGGGCCGCGCGACGTCAGCTTGATCAGCGCGGCGATGATGAGCATCAGAGGCAGCGCCAGGACGATCCCCACCACCGCCACGGCGATGTTGAGCCAGCGCCGGCTCGACCGCTCTCGGTCGATGGCCCGAAGCGGCGCGCGAAGTGCGAGGGGGATGTTGCGCCGCGTGACACGCGGCTCCAACGTCGTCGCCATGCCTACGGTCTGTGGCAAGCCTCATGCGCGACGACCGAGCTCGTGCCGCCGTTACTAACCACCTGTAGCTCAAGCGATTGGCGTGAGACGAAGAGTGTGCTGTACGAGCGCCACATTGCGCTCCGGCGTCGCGTGTGGAATGACCGCGACGGCCGCCGACCCTCAGGGAAGCGACGTACCGGGCGGGAGGTCGGACACGAAGAAGAAGCGCGTGCCGTGTCCCGGGCGGGTTTCGACCTGCAGCTCCGCGCCCATCGCTTTCACGAGCTTGCGACAGATCGCGAGGCCGAGGCCGGAGCTGGAGAAGTGATGGCGCAGGTCCGACGGGCTCTTGCGGAACGGCTGGTACAGCGTCCGCAGCGCCCTAGCGTCGACCCCGCTACCGGTGTCGCGCACGGAGAACTCGAGCCGATTCGGGTCGAGGGGCCGCGCCGCGATCTCGACCCAGCCTGCGTCGGTGAACTTGACAGCGTTGGTGGCGAGGTTGAGCAGCACGCGTGAGAGCGCGCGTGGATGACCGATCCGGTGCTCGGGCACCGGGTGCACCAGCCGTACCTCCAGCCGCTTCTCCTCGGCGAGGGGAAGGATCATGTCCCGCACTGACGCGAAGACCTCGGAGACCGAGAATGGCTCGGGCCGGTGGTCCACCAGTCGGTTCCCGCCCCGCGCGAGCTCCAGCACGTCGTTCCCGGTTGCGCACAGACCGAGCGCCGCGCTGTAGATCAGGCCGAGCTGGCGACGCTGCTCGGGAGTGACCTTGCCGGCCTGGCCCTCCTGCAGCGCCTCCGCGAGGAACAGGATTGACGTGAGGGGCGAGCGCAGGTCGTGCGCCATCTCGACCACCAGCTCGAGCGCGTTCGGAGTACGCAGGGAGGACGCAAGGGTTTCGGGCTCGGGGTCCGGCTGCGAGGCCTGCCGAGGCGCGATCCACTCGAGTCGTCGGGCGGTGGTAACTTGCATCTCATGCCTCCCGGGCGTTGGCCACGGTGCTGCGAACCAGTTCGAGGGCTTCCGGCTCCGCTGGCGTCTCGGCTTCACGCTCAACGACCCAGCCGGCTGCGGGGCTGCGCTGTAATTCGTGGCGTTCCATCATGCGGTACAGCGTGGTCCGGTCCACGCCCGCGAGCCGAGCGGCTTTCGACATGTTGCCGGCTGCCCGGTTGACGAGCCATGTCAGGTACTGGCGCTCGAACTGGGCGATGACCCGGTCCCGGGCTGCGTGATAGCTTTCTTCGAGCAGGGTCGCAATCAGCGACGCGGGATTCGACCCGCCGACGGCGGGCTCGGGGTCTCCTGCGAGGTGCAGGTTCTCCGGACGGATCTCGGCGCTCGGTTCCACGACCACCGCCACGTGCTCGATCACGTTCTGGAGCTCGCGGACGTTCCCGCGCCAGGGGTATTCGCACAACGCGCGCAAAGCCGCGTCGGTCAAGCGCGGGAACGGCGCGCCCTTGGGGCGGTGGCGCACCCAGTAGGTGGACAGGAAGTAGTCCGCCAGCAGTGGGACGTCTTCCGGTCGGTCGCGCAGTGACGGGACGTTGATCGGCACCACCCGCAGGCGGTAGTACAAGTCCTCCCGCAGGCCCCCGTTCTTGGCGGCGGTCTCCGGGTCGCCGTTGGTCGCGGCGATGAACCGCACGTTGACGACGGCGTCCGTCGTCTCGCTGCCCACCCGGCGCACCACGCCGTCCTGGATGACGCGGAGGAGCTTGGCCTGGATCGGCTTCGGCATCTCGACCAGCTCGTCGAGGAACAGCGTGCCGCCGTGCGCCGCCTCCAGCAGGCCGGGTTTGTCCCGCACCGCGCCCGTGAAGGAGCCCTTGCGGTGGCCGAACATCTCTGACTCGAGCAGCCCCTCCGGCAGCGCGGCACAGTTGACCGCGACAAACGGGCGGCTTGAGCGGCGGCTGTGCTGATGGATGAACTGGGCGATCATCTCCTTGCCGCTGCCGCTCTCGCCCGTGATGAAGACGGACGCGTCGGTCGGCGCCACCTTTCGGGCGAGCTCGATTGCCCGACGGAACGCCGGCGCTGTGCCGAGCAGGGTGAGCTTATCCGACTGCACGCGAGCCCGGTCGCGCGTGTCCTGCTGCTCGCGCGTCTCGCGCGCCACCAGCAGAGTGTGCACCGCACGCCCGATCAAGACGTGCAGGTGCGAGGCGGAAAAGGGCTTCGGGAGATAGTCGAAGGCACCCTGCCGCAACGCCTCAACGCTCGTCTCGACGCTCGGATTCCCCGTCATCACGATCACGATCGTGTCGTGATTGGTCCCGAGCGCAGCGCGCAGCAGCGCGAGCCCGTCGACCTGCGACATGTAGAGGTCCACCAGCACGACGTCGAAGGCGCGCCGCTTGAGCAGCTCGAGCGCGTCCTGACCGCGGCCGCAGACCGTGACGTCGTACCCTTCGTGCCGCAGCACCGCGGCGCAGCTTTCGCGCAGGGTGTGCTCGTCGTCAACCACGAGAATCCGCACGCGGGCCTT
>Ga0137409_10000405_pt1 | contig 47034 bp, 42 predicted proteins | sample CZODoug1_16funga_FD_122059 | JGI IMG/M metagenome (GOLD analysis project Ga0137409, IMG submission 122059) | Vadose zone soil fungal communities from Angelo Coast Range Reserve, California, USA - CZODoug1_16fungal (Hybrid Assembly) | ecosystem: Environmental > Terrestrial > Soil > Vadose zone...
ACGGGGAGACTCGAACTCCCACGGGTTACCCCACCACCCCCTCAAGATGGCGTGTCTACCAATTTCACCACGTCGGCAATCCTTGAGACGTGAGGCATCAGGCGTGAGGCGGATCGTGAAAGCTCGAGAATCCTGTGCCTCACTCCTCACCCCTCTCGCCTCGCCCTTACTTGGGTACTTCGTTTGCCTTCGAATCGCTCCCGTCGCCCGCCTGCGGCATCGCGCCGGTAGGCGCCGGAATGCTCTTGGCCGGCTCCACCGGCGCTTCCTGGTGCGTGGACATCACGCCCTCGGGCCTGCCCTTGTGGCTGGCCACGTAAGTCAGACCGAGACTGGTAAGGAAGAATACCGCCGCCAGGACGGCGGTCGTGCGGCTCAGAAAATTGGCCGAGCCGCTGGAGCCGAACAGGCTGCCTGCAGAGCCGCTGCCGAATGCCGCTCCCATATCCGCGCCCTTGCCGTGCTGGAGCAGCACCAGCCCGATCACGCACAAGGCCGCAGCCACATGAAGAACAAGAATCAAGGTATCCATAAGTATCCTGTCGTTTCAGCGATCAGTTTTTTCAGCGTTCCCGCCCGGCCGGCGCATCCGCCGCCTTGCAGATCGCAATGAATTCCTGAGCCACCAGTGAAGCGCCGCCAATCAATCCGCCATCCACGTCCGGAATCGCAAACAATTCCGCGGCGTTCGCGGCCTTGACGCTGCCGCCGTAAAGTATCGGGGCCACATCGCCGAGGTTGCCGTCCCGTTTAGCCAGCAAGCCCCGAATATAAGTGTGTACCGCCTGCGCCTGTTCCGGGGTCGCAGTCCTGCCGGTACCGATCGCCCAGACCGGTTCGTACGCCAGGACCGCGCCTTTCAGTACCTCGCCACCCAATTCGTCCAGGACCGCGGCAACCTGCCGTCCCACCACGTCTTCGGTCACGCCGCTCTCGCGTTCAGCGAGCGTTTCGCCGACGCAAATGATCGGGACCATTCCCGCCGCCAGCACCGCTTTCGCCTTGAGCGCTACCGTGCGGTCGTCCTCGCCAAACAACTGCCTGCGCTCGGAGTGTCCGACGATCACGTATCGGCAGCCAAACTCGCGCAGCATCCCGGCAGATACTTCGCCGGTAAACGCTCCTTTGGAATACTGGCTGACATTCTGGGCGCCCCATGCCAGTTTCGACCCGGCCAACGCTGACTGGGTCTGGGCAAGGTAAGGAAAAGGGACGCAGACCGCGCAGGTCGCCTTATGCAGCCCGGTCACGGCCGCCGCGACCGTGTCGAGGAGGGCCTGGTTTTCTGGAAGGCTGCCGTGCATCTTCCAGTTGCCCACCGCCAGCCGCTGCCGCATGCGCTATCCCACCGGAAAAACTGGTGAATTTTACCTGTCCCGGGGAAGGGGGGTCAACGTTGTGCGTTGCGAAATGGTGGCCTGCGCGGCCCTGGGGAACGGTGCTGAGGAGAATCAGGGCGTTAGTGACGCACCGGCCCGACCATTCCCGAGTGATGGGATTGGCCCAAGCTGCTACAGAAAACTGGCCGCTTCGCTTACCCGAAGCGTCCAGTTATGTAGTGGTTCCGGCCGTCGCTCCAAGGAACCGAGCGACTTAACTTTGCCGGAGCAAAGTTAGCCTTCGCCCTTACAGAACCGGAAGATCGGATCAACCAAATCTTCCGGTTATGTAATCTTCAGTGGCCTTGTTCTTGGGCTTGATGAAGATGGTATCGGTGGCGTCGAACTCGATCATCTCGCCCAGATACATGTAAGCGGTAAAGTCCGATACGCGCGCCGCTTGCTGCATGTTGTGGGTGACGATCAGGATCGTCACCTTGTGCTTGAGGTCGGCGATCAGTTCCTCGATGCTCGCCGTGGCGATCGGGTCGAGCGCCGAAGTGGGTTCGTCGAACAGCAGGATCTCCGGCTCGGTGGCGAGCGCGCGCGCGATGCAAAGGCGCTGCTGCTGCCCCCCGGAGAGGTTGAACGCCAGATCATTGAGCCGGTCTTTCACTTCGTCCCACAGCGCGGCGCCGCGCAGCGCCTGCTCCACCTTCTCGTCGAGTGTCGCGACGCTCCTCACGCCGCGCACGCGCAGACCGTAGGCCACGTTCTCGTAGATCGATTTCGGGAACGGATTGGGCTTTTGAAACACCATGCTGATGCGCATGCGCACCTCAATGGGGTCCACCTGCTGGTTGAGCAGGTTGGTATTGTCGGGTTGCAGCCGGATCTCGCCTTCATAGCGGTTGCCTGCGTACAAGTCGTGCATGCGGTTGAAACAGCGCAGGTACGTCGACTTGCCGCACCCGGAGGGTCCGATCAGCGCGGTGACCCTCTTTTCGTAGATCGGCATGTTGATGCGTTTCAACGCATTGAACGCGCCGTAGTAGAAACTCAGGTTCAGCGCCTCGGCCTTGACGACGAGGCTCACCTTCGCAGCGGTTCCTTCAGTAATTTTCGACATGGTGCTTCCTTACCACTTGATTTTCTTTCTGAGCCGGTAGCGAATGTAAATCGCCAGGGCATTCATGGACAGCGTCATCACCACCAGCACCAGGCCGGCAGCGGCGGCGTTCTGGTGGAACGCCGCCTCCGGACGTGATGTCCAGTTGAACATCTGTATCGGCATCACCGTAAACGGCGCGAACAGCCAGTCGAACAGGCCGGCCGGAGGATCGCCGCTGAACGGCGCCGGCGGCAGGAAGGCGATGAATGTCAGCGCGCCGATGGTGATGACCGGCGCCGTCTCGCCAATGGCACGCGCCATGCCGATGATTACCCCGGTGAGAATTCCAGGAATCGAATACGGAAGGATGTGGTCCGCAGTGGTCTGCCATTTGGTGGCGCCCAATGCGTAAGCACCCTCGCGTATGACTGCCGGTATCGAGCGGATCGCCTCCCGCGTGGCGACGATCACCACCGGCAGGATCAACAGCGCCAGGGTCAGGCCGGCGGAAAGAATGCTCTGTCCGAAGCCGAACTGGTAGACGAACAACCCCAATGCGAGCAGGCCGTAGACGATCGAGGGCACGCCCGCCAGGTTGGTGACGTTGATCTCGATGATGTCTGTCATCCAGTTCTTCGGCGCGTACTCCTCGAGATAAACCGCGCCCGCCACGCCGAGCGGCACTGCAGTGACCGCCGTGACGATCATTACCAGCGTAGTACCGACCCAGGCTGAAAGGATGCCCGCCTGCTCGGGCCGCCGCGACGGGAAATTGGTGAAAAATTCCGGCGACAGACGGTGCGCACCGTCGATTGCCATGCCGGCGAACAGGGAGGCAAAAGTGAGTACGCCCACCATCAGCGCAAGGACGCCGACGGTCGCAAAGATGAGATCCCAGCGCTTGTGCTTGACGATCAGCGCCCGGATCTCGGCTACGGTCATGTCGGCCATATCAATAGGCCTGCCGGTATCTGCGCTTCAGCATATGCCCAAGGATGTTGAAGAGCAGCGTTAATAACATCAGGGTGAGGCCCGCGGCAAAAATGGTCTGATAGCCGATGCTGCCGTGCGGCAAGTCGCCGAGCGCCACCTGCACGATATATGCGGTGATAGTGGCTGCCGGTTCCGTCGGGTCCCAGGTCAGATTCGGCTGCATGCCGGCAGCGACCGCGAGGATCATGGTTTCTCCCACGGCGCGCGAAATGCCCAGAATGTAAGCGGCGGCTATTCCCGAAAATGCCGCCGGCGTTACCACCCGGATCGCGGTCTGAAACCGCGTGGCTCCCATTGCATACGAACCCTCGCGCATCGACATCGGCACCGCGCGCATCGCGTCTTCGGACACCGAACTCACGTAGGGAATGATCATGATGCCCATTACCAGGCCGGCCGACAACAGGTTGAAGCCCGGCAGGCCGGGGTAGAAATACTGCAGCGCCGGGGTTACGTACAGCAGCGCAAAATAACCGTAGACGATGGTCGGCACCCCCCCCAGCAGTTCGAGGAAAGGCTTCGCCAATTCCCGTATGGAAAACGGCGCGAACTCCGACAGGTAGATCGCGATAATGGTGCCCAGCGGGATCGCCACCGAGAGCGCGACAAGGGAGCTGACCAGCGTTCCCGAAAGCAGCACCATGATGCCGTAGTGCGCATCATCGAACAGCGGCGTCCATTGCGTATCGGTGAGGAAATCCCGGAGCGGGACGTGCTGGAAAAACTGATACGACTCGGCAACCAGGATGGCGACGATGCCGACCGTAACCGCAACCGACACCGATGCCGCGAGGAAAAGAATGACCTCGATGAAGCGCTCGCGAATATGGCGGGATTTCCTCTTCGCGAGCCGCGCGCTGACTGTGTTATCCGCCAAGGGATTCAGGCTGTGGGTGGAGGCGACGGAACTCATCGGTTCGGAGCCGCGGCTATTATTACAGAATTCTCAGAGCACCCGGAAACCGGGCAAAAAACGGGAGGGGCAGCGCCCCTCCTGTTTTGATTAAACCGACACCGCTTACAGCTTGGCTTCGAGCTGCATCAACTGTTCTATCGTAAGACCGACTTTGTTCCCGCCGCCGAACTTGGTGCCGAGTACCTTTTTGTTGGCATGTTCGACGTTATAAGCGTAGGCCTTTGCCGGCAGCGGCACATACTTTACCTCGCGCACCAGCGCTTCCGCGTTGTTCATGTAGAACTCGACGAATTCCCGCACTTCCGGCCGCTCCAGCGACTTGGAATTGATGTAAATGAAGATCGGCCGTGCCAGCGGCTGGTAAGTGCCGTTGATTACCGTTTCGAACGAGGGTTCGACTCCCTGGCCGGCTTTGTCTGCAATTCTTACGGCCCGGAGCTTGTCCTTGTTTTCGACGTAGTAGGCGAAACCGAAATAGCCCAGCGCGTTGACGTCGCGGGACACCCCCTGCACCAGGACATTGTCGTCCTCGGACGCGGTGAAGTCGCCGCGGCTGGACTTGGCTTTGCCGTTGACCGCTTCGGTGAAATAGTCGAAGGTACCGGAGTCGGCGCCGGGGCCGAACAGCTTCAGCGGTTGATCCGGCCATGCGGGATTCACCTGCTTCCAGATTTTCACCTTGCCCTGCGCGGCTGGCTCCCACATCTTCTTGAGCTCGGCCACCGTCAGCGTCTGCGCCCACTTGTTGTCGGGATGAATCACGACGGTCAGCGCATCATAGGCCACCGGCAGCTCAATGTATTGCACGCCGGCCGCCCTGCAGTCGTCCATTTCCTTTTTCAGGATCGGACGGGACGCATCGGATATGTCGGTCTCGCCGCGGCAGAATTTCTTGAAGCCGCCGCCGGTGCCGGAAATGCCGACCGTTACCCTGATCTTGCCTTTCTTGGCCTTCTGAAAGTCCTCGGCCATGGCTTCGGTGATCGGGAATACGGTCGAGGAACCATCGATCTTGACTGTTTGGGCATGCGCCGGAACGGCATTCGCGCCGAGGGCACCCGCGAACGCGCCAGCAACTACCAACAGCGTGAATCGGTGAGTCTTGAGCATGACGTCAATCTCCTGTCATTGTGGAATTTCGCGAGCCAACATTGTATGGCTGCTCTGTGACAGTTTGATTGCATGGCCCTCCTTGCTGCGGGGCCGCGGGCTCAGCGAAACTCACTCGCGAGCATGAGCCTGTGCCCGGATGGTTTCAGCAAGCGCATCGGCGAGCTGTGTGATGTGCTTGCGCCCCTCCCCTTCCACCATGACCCGGATCACCGGCTCGGTTCCCGAGGCGCGCAAGAGCACACGGCCCGTGCCTTTTAGGCGGGTTTCGGCGGCCTTGAGCGCCGCCCGCACCTCACCGTTTGCCTGCAAATCGAAGCCCTTACGCACCTTCACGTTCACCAGCACCTGCGGGTACATGCGCATGTCCCCGCACAGATCAGCCAGCGGCCTGCCCTCGGCGCGCAATGCGTGCAGCACCTGCAGCGCGGAGACGATGCCGTCGCCGGTGGTGTGCTTGTCGAGGCAGATGATGTGACCGGAGTTCTCGCCGCCAAGCTGCCAGCCGTTCTCGATCAGCTTTTCCAGCACGTAGCGGTCACCCACTGCAGCGCGCGTGAAGGGCACGCCAAGCTCCGCGAGCGCCTGTTCCAATCCCAGGTTGGTCATCAGCGTGCCGACAACGCCGCCTTTGAGCGTCCCCCGCCCGTGGCGGAAGCGCGCGATCACGTAAAGCGAATGGTCGCCGTCGTATAGCCCGCCCGCCTGATCCACCATCACCAGCCGGTCGCCATCGCCATCGAACGCGATTCCGAGATGCGCCCGGTGCGCCTTGACCGCCGCTACCAGAGCCTCCGGGTGTGTGGCGCCGTAATCGCGATTGATGTTCAGCCCGTCCGGGTGGTTGCCGATGGAGATCACGTCCGCGCCGAGTTCGTGAAAAACGTGGGCCGCGATGTGATAGGTCGCGCCGTGCGCGCAGTCGACCACCAGCCTCAAGCCGCGCAGATCGAGATCATTAGGAAAAGTGCTCTTGCAGAACTCGATGTAACGGCCGGCCGCATCGTCTATTCGACGCGCCTTGCCCAGTTGCGCCGAAGGCATGGTTTGCAGCGGCTCATCCAGGCGCGCTTCGATCGCATGCTCGACCGCGTCCGGAAGCTTGTTGCCGTCGGCGGAAAAGAACTTGATGCCGTTGTCTTCGAAAGGGTTGTGCGAGGCGGAAATAACGATACCCGCCTGCAGCCTCAGCGCGCGGGTGAGATAGGCTACCGCCGGGGTCGGCATCGGCCCGGAGAGATAAATGTCCACGCCCGCAGCCGACAGCCCGGCCTGCAAGGCCGATTCGAGCATGTAACCGGAGATGCGCGTGTCCTTGCCGATCAGCACCGCCGCGTGTTCGCCCGAGGGCAAATCGCGTTCCGCCGCAAACACCTTGCCCGCAGCATAGCCGAGACGCATCACCAGGTCCGGCGTGATCGGCAGCTCTCCTACGCGCCCGCGCACGCCGTCCGTGCCGAAATACTTTCTCGTCATGGGTGATGGGTGATGGGTGACGGGTGAACGGCCTTCGTTGACATGAATGTTACAGCGGTTTTGGCCTCATTACCCATTACTCATAGCCCATTACCGCTTTCCAGACCAGCAACGCGTCGCGGGTCGCCGCCACGTCGTGCACGCGAACCAGCGCGGCGCCGCGCTCGGCCGCAAGAAGCGCGGCGGCCACGCTCGCGTAAACCCGGTCCGCCACCGCTTTGCCGGTGATTTTACCGAATAGCGACTTGCGGGACAGTCCCACCAGCACCGGTTGTCCGAGACCGGCGATCCTGCGCAGGCCGCGCAGCAGCTCGAGGTTGTGCCCGGTTTTCTTGCCGAAGCCGAAGCCGGGATCGATAACGATGCGTTCGCGCGCAATACCTGCCTGCCGCGCCGTGTCGACCCGCTGCGCGAGAAACCCCGTCACCTCCGTCAGCAGGTCTTGGTAATGCGGTTTCTGCTGCATGGTGCGCGGCTCACCCTGCATGTGCATCAGGCACACCGCGGCCTGACTTTCCGCCACTGCCTCGAGGGCACCCGGCTCGCGCAATGCATTGATGTCGTTCACCATCGCCGCTCCGGCCGCAATCGCGCGGCGCATCACTTCCGGCTTGCAGGTGTCGACCGATACCGGTATCGGCAGTTGCGCGAGTTGATCCAGCACCGGCATCACCCTGCGCAATTCCTCGTCGAGGCCCACCGGTTCTGCACCCGGCCGCGAGGACTCGCCGCCGATGTCGAGAATGTCGGCGCCCTCCTCGACCAGCATTCGGGCGTATTCCACGGCTTGCTGCGTTCCGAAGAAGCGTCCGCCGTCGGAAAACGAATCCGGAGTGACGTTCACCACACCCATGATCAGCGGGCGTTCCAGCGTGAGCGAGAATCGGCCAAGCTTCAGAACGGCGTGAGGGGTGAGGGGTGAGGAGTGAGGAAGTGCCATCACGTTCCCGCTGGCCATGGTGTGAAGATTGTCGAAGTTCAAGCGCGAATTCAAGAAACGACAAGGGTGAGGATTTTACCCCTCACCCCTCTCTCCTGACCCCTCACGGGGTTGTTACGCTTCGCGTGCCGGCGTGGCGGTCACAGCGGGCGACGGCGCATTGCCCTGTGAGGAAGGGGGCGTGCTCGGTGCACCCGTAGGTTTCGGCGGACGCGGCGGGCGGCCTTCCATGATATCGTTGATCTGGTCCGAATCGAGCGTCTCCCACTCCAGCAGCGCCCTGGCCATCGCCTCGACCTTGTCGCGATTATCCTCGATCAGCTTGCGAGCAAGGTTGTACTGTTCGTCGATGATGCGGCGGATTTCCGCGTCCACCTTCTGCATGGTGGTCTCGGACACGTTCTTGTGGGTGGTGATCGAACGGCCGAGGAAGACTTCGCCCTCGTTTTCGCCGTACACCATCGGTCCGAGCTTGTCGCTCATGCCCCACTGCGTCACCATACGGCGTGCCATCTCGGTGGCGCGTTCGAAATCGTTCGATGCGCCAGTGGTCATCTGTCCCATGAAAATCTCTTCGGCGATGCGGCCGCCGAACAGCACCGAGATGTTCTGCAGGATCTGCTCGCGGTCCATGCTGTAACGGTCTTCCTGCGGAAGCTGCATGGTCACCCCCAATGCGCGCCCGCGCGGGATGATGGTGACTTTGTGCACCGGGTCGGTCCTGGGCAGCAGCTTCGCCACCACCGTGTGTCCGGACTCGTGGTACGCGGTGTTGCGGCGCTCGTGCTCCGGCATCACCATGGACTTGCGCTCCGCGCCCATCATTATCTTGTCCTTGGCGCGCTCGAAATCCTCCATGTCCACCAGCCGTTTGTTCGACCGTGCCGCGAACAGCGCGGCTTCGTTCACGAGGTTGGCCAGATCGGCGCCGGAGAAGCCGGGCGTGCCGCGGGCAAGGATGTCGGGGCGCACGTCGGGTGCGACCGGGACCTTGCGCATGTGCACCATGATGATCTGCTCGCGCCCGCGGATGTCGGGCAGCGGCACTACCACCTGGCGGTCGAAACGCCCGGGCCTGAGCAGCGCCGGGTCGAGCACATCCGGCCGGTTGGTCGCGGCGATGACGATCACGCCGGAGCCGGTCTCGAAGCCGTCCATTTCCACCAGCAACTGGTTGAGCGTCTGTTCGCGCTCGTCGTTGCCGCCGCCGAGGCCGGCGCCGCGCTGGCGGCCGACAGCGTCGATTTCATCGATGAACACGATGCAGGGTGCGTGCTTCTTGGCCTGCTCGAACATGTCGCGCACGCGCGCCGCGCCGACGCCGACGAACATCTCGACGAAGTCGGATCCGGAAATCGAGAAGAACGGCACTTTGGCCTCGCCGGCGATGGCCCGGGCAAGCAGGGTCTTGCCGGTACCCGGGGAGCCGACCATCAGCACACCGCGCGGAATGCGGCCGCCGAGTTTCTGGAACTTGCCGGGGTCGCGCAGGAAATCCACCAGTTCGGACACTTCTTCCTTCGCTTCCTCGCAGCCGGCAACATCGGCAAACGTCACGGTGTTGGTGGACTCGTCGAGCATTCGTGCCCGGCTCTTGCCGAACGAGAACGCGCCGCCGCGCCCGCCGCCCTGCATCTGGCGCATGAAAAATATCCATACGCCGATCAGCAACAGCATCGGGAACCAGGACACGAAGATGTTCATCAGCAGCGACGGCTCTTCCTCGGGCTTGGCCTCGATGATGACGCCGGCCTTGAGCAGATCGGACACCAGCCAGGGGTCGGAGGGCGAATACGTGGTGAACTTGCGGCCGTCGTTCCTGACGCCTTTGAGCACGCGACCTTCTATCGTCACCTTGGCGACATTGCCCTGCTTCACCTCGTCGATGAACTGGGAATACTCCATCGACGTGGTCTGATGCTGGCGGGCGCTGAACTGGTTGAAAACCGTCATCAGCACCAGCGCAATGACCAGCCAGATCGCTACGTTCTTGATGAGATTATTCAAAATTGCTCCTTGTGCCGCGGTGACAAACCGCGAATTTCCTGGCTCATTCTAAACCCATTTGCGCGTGCTGGCCGCCGCACGACGCCGCTGCAGTTCACGCGGAGGGTCGTCTTCCCCTGGCCAGCAGGTAGAGCTCGCTGGAGCGGCCGCGTGATGCCTTGGGCTTGCGCACCACCGCCGTCGAAAATGCTCCGGCGAGCTGCTTTCTGAACTCGTCGATCCCCGAACCCTGAAATAATTTGACCAGAAAGCTGCCACCCGGTTTCAGCCTGTTGCAGGCAAAATCGAGCGCCAGTTCAGCCAGCCCGATTGAACGGGCCTGATCCGCCAGGCCCACACCGCTGATATTGGGCGCCATGTCCGAAATCACAAGGTCGATGCGGCGGCCGGCCAGTTCCTTTTCCAGCCGTTCCAGGGTTTCGGTCTCGGAGAAATCGCCGCGAATGAAAGCAACCCCCTCGACCGGTTCCATCTCCAGCACATCGAGCGCAATCACGCGTCCTGTGCTACCCACCAGCGGCGCCAGCACCTGCGACCAGCCGCCAGGCGCCGCGCCGAGGTCCACCACCGTCATTCCGGGGCGCACCAGCTTGTCCTTCTCCAGCATCTCGATCAGTTTATAGGCCGCGCGCGAGCGGTAACCCTCCTGCTTTGCGCGCCGCACGTAGGGGTCGGTAACATGCTCGTGCATCCAGGCCTTGCTGGTCTTGGTTCGTGCCATTGCCCTAAAATTTCCCTTTTTGGAGACTCTCTTGGCAAATCAATTGACCCCCGGCGAGCGGCGAGCGCTCAAGGCCCGCGCCCACGCCCTCGATCCCGTGGTTCTGATCGGCGACGGCGGGCTCACCGCGGCTGTGCTCAAGGAAATCGACCGCAGCCTGAACGCGCATGAACTGATCAAGGTCCGTGTCGCCGGCGAAGACTATGACACCCGGTCGGATACGCTGCGCCGGGTATGCGAAGACCTCGGTGCGACTGCCGTCCAGCATATCGGCAAGATCCTGGTTATTTACCGCCAGCATCCCGAGCCGGACGCAAAATCCCGGACCAGGCCGGGAAGAAAACCGCGTCGTGCGCTCAAGCGCAGTTTTCAGAACCGCGCTTGATTTCCCTAGTCCCTAGTCCCTCATCCCTGGCCCCTAAAGATACTTGACGTCCAGGATCTCGTACTCCTTGATGCCGCCGGGTGCCTTGACTTCCGCGACATCGCCGGAGTATTTGCCGATCAGCGCACGCGCGATCGGCGAGCTGATGGATATCTTTCCGCTCTTGATGTCGGCTTCGTCGTCGCCGACGATCTGGTAGGTCACGGTCTCGCCACTGCCGACCTCTTCCAGGTCCACGGTGGCACCAAACACGCAGCGGCCGTCGGCATCGACATGCGCCGGGTCGATGATCTGCGCATTGGCGAGCTTGCCCTCCAGTTCGACAATGCGGCCTTCGATGAAGCTCTGCCTTTCCTTCGCCGCGTCGTACTCGGCGTTTTCCGACAGGTCCCCGTGGGTTCGCGCCTCCTGGATGGATGCGATCACTTTCGGCCGCTCCACGGTCTTGAGCTGTTGCAACTCGGCACGCATCAATTCGGCGCCTTTGACGGTCAGCGGGACTTTGTTCATCTTTCAATACCTCTTTGTGGCTGCGCGGCGTGCGTGCTGCCGATGATTGTTCTGCCAATCGCGTTCGCGCCGGATCGGCGTTCGCGGCCCAACCAGGCGGCTCAGTGCAGCCTGGCGTGCAGGTCCTGCAACGAATACGCGGTGAGCTCACGCATGTGCTGCATGCCGGTACATGCGGCACGCGCGCCCGCGACGGTGGTGTAGTAAGTCACGCGCGCCTGCAGTGCCGAACGCCGAATCGAATAGGAATCCTGGATGGCGCTGCGGCGGTCCTCCACCGTGTTGATGATCAGCGCAATCTCGCCGTTCTTGATCATGTCTACCACATGTGGGCGGCCTTCCGCCACCTTGTTCACGGCGGCGACCTGCAGCCCTGCCTCGGCTAGCGCGGCCGCAGTGCCGCGGGTGGCAAGCAGCGTGCATCCCAGTGCGGCAAGCGTGCGCGCGATCTCGACCACCTTGGGTTTATCGGAGTTGCGCACGCTGATGAACACCTTGCCGCCCGAGGGCAGGCGCACGCCGGCGGCGAGCTGCGATTTGACGAAAGCCTCCGCGAAAGTATCGGCCACCCCCATGACTTCGCCGGTGGACTTCATCTCCGGACCGAGGATGGTATCCACGCCCGGGAACTTGATAAAGGGGAATACCGCCTCCTTGACCGCATAGTACGGCGGAACGATTTCGCCCCTGACGCCCTGGCTTTCGAGGGTCTGGCCCACCATGCAACGCGCCGCAATCTTGGCCAGTGCCAGGCCGGTCGCCTTGGAGACGTAAGGTACGGTGCGCGAGGCGCGCGGATTGACTTCCAGAACGAATACCACGTCGTTCTGAATTGCGAACTGCACGTTCATCAGTCCCACCACTTCCAGCGCTTTCGCCATCGCCACGGTCTGCCGGCGCAGTTCGTCCTGCAGCTCTTTCGACAGGCTGTACGGCGGCAGCGAGCACGCCGAATCGCCGGAGTGCACGCCGGCCTGCTCGATGTGCTCCATGATGCCGCCGATCAGGACCTGCCCGCCGTCGCAGATGGCATCCACGTCGACTTCGATGGCGTCGTTGAGGAAGCGGTCGAGAAGCACCGGCGAGTCATTGGAAACCTTCACCGCCTCGCGCATGTAGCGCTCCAGGTCGCGCTGCTCGTGCACGATTTCCATCGCCCGTCCGCCCAGCACGTACGAAGGGCGCACCACCAGCGGGTAGCCGATTTCCTGCGCCAGCGCCAGCGCCGCCTCGGGGTTGCGCGCGGTGCGGTTGGGAGGCTGCCTGAGCCGAAGCCGGTTCAACATCTTCTGGAAACGCTCGCGGTCTTCCGCGCAGTCGATCATGTCCGGACTGGTGCCGATGATGGGCACACCGTTCGCATCCAGGTCCTGGGCGAGTTTCAGCGGCGTCTGCCCGCCGTATTGCACGATCACGCCGAGCGGCTTCTCCACCGCGACGATCTCGAGCACGTCTTCCAGAGTCAGCGGCTCGAAGTACAGCCGGTCGGAGGTGTCGTAATCGGTGGACACCGTTTCCGGGTTGCAGTTGACCATGATGGTCTCGTAGCCGTCTTCGCGCAGCGCCAGCGCCGCATGCACGCAGCAGTAGTCGAACTCGATGCCCTGGCCGATCCGGTTCGGCCCGCCGCCCAGCACCATCACCTTCCTGCGGTCGGTCGGGCGCGCCTCGCATTCCTCCTCGTAGGTGGAGTACATGTAAGCGGTGCGGGTGTCGAACTCGGCGGCGCAGGTGTCCACCCGCTTGTACACCGGCCGTACGTTGAGCTCCCAGCGCTTGGCGCGCACCGCGTCCTGGGTGGCGTTCAGCAGCTTCGCCAGCCTGCGGTCGGAGAAGCCGGCGCGCTTGAGAGTCCACAGCGTGTCGCGATCGAGGTCGCCGATAAGCCTGCCTGCCAGCGCCTTCTCCTGGCGGATGATGTCCTCGATCTGCGCCAGGAACCAGGGATCGATCCGGGTCAGTTGGTGCGCCTCCTCCCGGCTCATGCCGATGCGCAGCGCGTCGGCGAGGAACAGGATGCGCTCCGGGCCGGCATCGGCGAGTTCGGTCTCGATGGTCTCGCGCTCAGTGGTCTTTTCGTCGAATCCGTCGATGCCGGTTTCCAGCCCGCGCAGGGCTTTCTGTATCGACTCCTGGAAGGTGCGGCCGATCGCCATTACCTCGCCCACCGACTTCATCTGGGTGGTGAGCCTCGAATCGGCCTGCGGGAATTTCTCGAAAGCGAAGCGCGGAAGCTTGGTTACCACGTAGTCGATGGTGGGCTCGAACGAAGCCGGCGTCGCCCCGCCGGTAATGTCGTTGCGCAGCTCGTCCAGCGTGTAACCAACTGCGAGCTTGGCCGCGACCTTGGCGATCGGGAAGCCGGTCGCTTTTGATGCCAGCGCGGACGAACGCGATACCCGCGGATTCATCTCGATGATGACCATGCGGCCGTCCTTCGGGTCGATGCCGAACTGCACGTTGGAACCGCCGGTATCGACCCCGATCTCGCGCAGGCACGCGATCGAGGCATCGCGCATGATCTGGTATTCCTTGTCGGTGAGCGTCTGCGCCGGCGCCACGGTGATCGAATCCCCGGTATGGATGCCCATCGGGTCCAGGTTCTCGATCGAGCAGACGATGATGCAATTGTCCTTGCGGTCGCGCACCACCTCCATCTCGAACTCTTTCCAGCCGATCACCGACTCCTCGATGAGCAACTCGTGGGTGGGCGAGGCGTCCAGCCCGCGTTCGCAGATGGCGACGAACTCTTCCTTGTTGTAAGCAATGCCGCCGCCGGTGCCGCCGAGCGTGAACGAAGGCCGGATGATGGTGGGAAAGCCGACCATCGCCTGCACCTGCATCGCCTCCTCCATGCTGTGGGCGATGGACGAGCGCGGGCTCGCGAGGCCGATCTTCGTCATCGCCTTCTTGAATTTCTCGCGGTCCTCGGCCTTGTCGATCGCCTCCCTGGAGGCACCGATCATTTCCACGCCGTGCTTTTCCAGCACGCCCTGCCTGGCGAGGTCGAGCGCGCAGTTGAGCGCGGTCTGGCCGCCCATGGTGGGAAGCAACGCATCTGGGCGTTCGACGGCGATTATTTTCTCCAGCATCTGCCAGGTGATCGGCTCGATGTAGGTAACGTCCGCCATTTCCGGGTCGGTCATGATGGTCGCCGGATTGGAATTCACCAGGATGACGCGATAATCCTCCTCGCGCAGCGCCTTGCAGGCCTGGGCGCCGGAGTAGTCGAACTCGCACGCCTGGCCGATGACGATGGGGCCGGCGCCGATGATCAGAATGCTTTTTATGTCGGTGCGCTTTGGCATTGTGAATTAACCACAGAGACACAGAGGCACGGAGAAAATCGTAAAGATCGAAAAACAGGACACCTGCAATTGCGGGCGCTTCCCGATCTTGATTTCCTCATTACGCAAGCCTCTAATCTGTCTCTCCAGGTTTCCTCTGTGTCTCGGTGTCTCTGTGGTGAAATCTACCTGTGCGGCTTTTGCATCAGGTCAATGAAGCGGTCGAACAGGTAGTCGACGTCGTGCGGACCTGGGCTCGCTTCGGGATGGCCCTGGAAGCAGAATGCCGGCTTGTCGGTGCGCTCGAATCCCTGCAGGCTGCCGTCGAACAACGATACGTGCGTGACCCGGACATTTGCCGGCAGCGTCTTGGCGTCCACCGCGAAGCCGTGGTTCTGGCTGGTGATCATCACCCGCCCGCCGTCCAGGTCCTGCACCGGATGGTTGGCGCCGTGGTGGCCGAATTTCATCTTGACCGTCTTTGCGCCGCTGGCCAGTCCCAGCAACTGGTGGCCGAGGCAGATGCCGAACGTGGGAACGCCGGCGTCGAGGAACTTACGGATGGCCTTGATCGCGTAATCGCAGGGCTCGGGATCGCCAGGACCGTTGGAAAGAAAAATCCCGTCTGGCTTGAGCGCCAGTGCCTGATCCGCGGATGCCTGCGCCGGCAGGACGGTCAGGCGGCAGCCGCGGCTGGCGAGCTTGCGCAGGATGTTGTACTTGATGCCGTAGTCGTACGCCACCACGTGATGCTTCGGGGAAGTCTGGCTGCCGTATCCCCGTCCCAGCGCCCATTCGGTCTGGTTCCATTCGTACGATTTGCTGCAGCTCACCACCTTCGCCAGGTCCATGCCGGCCAACCCGGGAAAGGCCCGCGCCTGCTTGAAGGCAAACGCCTCGTCCACCTGGCCTGCCATAAGGCAGCCGTTTTGCGCACCCTTTACTCGCAGTATCCGGGTGAGCTTGCGGGTATCGATGCCGGCGATCCCGGCAACGCCCTGCACCTTCAGGTAGTCGGACAGGTCTTGGCTGCGGCGGAAGTTGCTGGCAAGCACCGGCAGGTCGCGGATCACCAATCCCGCGGCAAAGACCTTCCCGGATTCAATGTCTTCCGGATTGACGCCGACGTTGCCGATGTGTGGATACGTCAGGGTGACGATCTGCCGGCAATACGAGGGGTCGGTAAGAATTTCCTGGTAGCCGGTGATCGCGGTGTTGAACACGACTTCGCCGGCGGTGTGGGTCTGCGCACCGATGGAAATGCCCCGGAATATCGTGCCGTCGGCTAACGCGAGGACAGCAGGCTGACGGTCGAGCGCAGGCACGTAAGACTCCCGGGAAGCGCGGTTTGGCGGGTACTCTACATATGGAAAGCGGGAGAGGCGCACGCCCCTCCCGCTTTCATTGTGACAGCGCATTATAGAGGAAGGGACGGCACGGTTCAACGCGCCGCCGGTGTTGCTACTTCAGGCCGAGCACATCCTGCATGTCGAACAACCCTGTCTTCTTCACGGCCAAGAAACGGGCCGCTCTGAGCGCGCCGAGCGCAAACGTGGCGCGGCTTGCGGCTCTGTGGGTGATTTCGACGCGTTCGCCGGTGCCGGCGAACAGCGCGGTATGATCGCCGACGATGTCGCCGCCGCGCACGGTGGCGAAGCCTATGGTCGAGGGCTTGCGTTCGCCCGTTACGCCTTCACGGCCATAGACTGCGCATTCGGCGAGGTCGCGTCCCAGAGCATGTGCAATGACTTCTCCCATACGCAGCGCCGTGCCCGAGGGCGCGTCCACCTTGTGACGGTGATGCGCCTCGATGATTTCGACGTCGTAACCCTCATTCAGGACTTTTGCCGTCAGCTCGACCAGCTTGAACGTCAGATTCACCCCGACGCTCATGTTGGGGGCCATCACCACCGCGACATTCCGGGACGCGGCGCCGATCAGCTTCTGCTGCTGCTGCGTAAATCCCGTGGTCCCGATGACCATGCGGATACCGCGGCTGCCGCAGATCTCGAGGTGCTTGAGCGTTGCCTCGGGCCGGGTGAAATCCACCAGCACGTCGCAGTCGGCAAGCGAGCGCTCGAGATCGGCCGAAATCCGCACGCCGCACGGTGAGCCCACCAGCTCACCGGCATCCTTTCCAAGAAACGGGCTGTCCGGACGCTCCAGGGCGGCCTTGAGCTGGAAGTCGCCGGCCTGTACCACCGCGTCGATGAGCGCGCGACCCATGCGGCCGGTACTGCCCGCGATTGCGATTCTCTGAGTTGTCATCGGCAGTCGGCGAGTTGAATTCGGGGCCTACCGGCCCCGGATCAGGGATTGGCAGTCTCGGTCGGTGCGCGCGAGAGGTTCTCGGTGGTGACCACATCGCCATCGATGTACTTGAGCCTGTCGCCATCGAAGACCACGGTGATCTTGCGCTGCCGGCGCACCTCGCCCGCCTTGCCGGTCAGATGCACGTAGTCCCAGCGGTTTGGATGAAACGCGTCGGCTACCAGCGGCGTGCCGAGGATGAAGCGCACCTGCGAGCGCGTCATGTCGGGCTTGAGCTTCGCCACCATTTCCTGGTCCACGTAGTTTCCCTGCTGGATGTCGATCTTGTGGGGTGCCAGCATGCAACCGGCGAGCAGGGCGGGCAGAAGCCAGAGTAAGCGCATGAACAGAGCCGCGTCATCCGGCGGCAACAGCCTCCGGACGCGGTTTCCAAGTAAGTTGAAAGCCGCTATGATAATTCACCAACCTCTCCCTGTCAGTTCTGTCATGACCACGTCCCACAATCTCAAGAACATCGGACTGAAGGCCACACTGCCCCGCCTGAAGATTCTCGACCTGTTCGAGAACAGCGACGTACGCCACCTCACCGCCGAGGACGTCTACAAGATGCTGATGAAGGAGGGCATGGAGATCGGGTTGGCAACCATCTACCGGGTGCTCACCCAGTTCGAGCAGGCGGGCATCCTGATCCGCCACCATTTCGAATCCGGCAAGGCGGTGTTCGAACTCAACCAGGGCGGCCACCACGATCACCTCGTCTGCATCCAGTGCGGACAAGTCGAGGAATTCTACGATCCGGAAATCGAGCGACGCCAGGTCAAGATCGCCAAGGACCGCGGCTTCACCATCCACGAGCACTCTTTGCAGTTGTATGCCGACTGCATCAAGCCCGACTGTCCGAACCGGCGCAAATCCTGAAACTGTGCAGCCGGCGAATGGTGGCCGTAATCTGGAACCGGCTTCGTCGTGACTGCAGGAGCGGCGGCGGACGTTCGTGCCACGGGATTTCATCGCAACGACACTTAGGGGGCAAACATGGTGGCACTCGCGAGTGAACCGCAGTCCATAGGCAGGGTGCTCGACAGCGGTTTCAGGTTGTTCGTCAAGGCATTTACGAGCGCTCTTCCTCTGTCACTGGCAGCGGCAGCGGTGCTAGCAGTCCCGAATATCGCCAATGTACTGATGGGCGGCACCGAACAGGCCCAGAGCCCGGTACCCGCGTCGACAATTTTGGTCCTCTTCCTGGTGGCGCTGCCGATCTACATGATCCTGATCGCTGCCGTGGTATACCGGCTCGGCGCGGCGGCCGAATTGCACGAGGCGAGCACCGGACAGGCGCTGGCACGCGGAGTCCGCTGCGTGTTATCGCTGATCGGCGCAGCCATCCTCTACTTCCTGGCGATGGCCGCCGGCCTGATATTGCTGGTCATTCCCGGCATCATCCTTTCGCTGAGCCTGTCGTTCGGGTTTTTCGCCATTGTCCTTGACGGTGAATCCGCACTGGCCGCGCTCAAGCGCAGCCACCGGCTGGTCTGGGGCAACTGGTGGCGCACGCTGGCCGTGGTTTCCGTGCCGGTGGTCATCGTGATGATTCTTTATCTCGGCCTCGGGATTGTTTTCGGCGCCACCCTGGTCATGTCGGACGGCAAGCCTTCGAGCGACGTATTGATCACGGCAAACCTGATCGAAGCCGCGATCGGCGGCATCACCGCACCCCTGATCTACTCGATCATGATCGCGCAATACCACGATCTGAAATTGAGGAAGGAAGGGCACGATCTTGCGGCGCGGCTTGCTTAAGGAAGCTCTGATCAGGTTCCGCGACGCGCGTTGCGCCAGGTGTGGATGACTGCTAGGGACGCCGGAGCGCGGAACACGGGCCCCTCCGGGGATGTGACCGCGCAGGCGTCCCAACGAGCGCACATGAGCGGCGTGCAATGCGAGCGACTCCGGGTCGCATCCCCCGGCCAAGGCCGGCGGAACCTGCTCCGCCTGCGCGCTCGCGCTCCGCAGATGCGGCTGAAGCCCCAGCAAGGAGCGTAACAACGCAGGCGCCGCACCTGGCACAACCCAATGACATTTCGACTCTTTCGAGGGACCGGGCGATTCGGGCCGATGCCTGCGTCGGCTCCTCCTTATGTAGGCCGGCTACACGGCGTCCTCGCCGACTTGCCCTCGACCCGAATCGCCTCGGTCGCGCATGTGGAACTTGATCAGAGCTTCCTTTAACGCGTCGCCCCGCTATTTCCTACTGCTCGGCCTGTTGTCCTGCACGCTGGGAGCGCCGATCACGAGGGCTGCCACCGACGCCGCCACCGTCGAAGTTGGCCGGCGCCTGGACCGGTGCCTCAACGCGCTCGACACCGGGGCCGAGCCGCTGCCGCCTTACCGACGCCTGATCGTGGAAGAAGTCTGCCCGGGGCTTGCACAGGCGGTTTCAGAACTGCCGGCAGCGGAGTCGTTGAGCCAGCCCCTGGATTTGCAAACCACACCTAACCAGCTCCGTGATCTGCGCGCGCTGCTGGGCTCTATTCGAAGCCCGCCCGCCGGCCTCGAGCGTTTCGATTTTGCGGCGCTGCCAGAACTGCTGGCGCGCACGCTGCAAGTCGAACCGAAGCCGCCGGTTTCCTGGTGGCAACGACTCAAGGACTGGCTGGCGCAAAAACTGCGCGGCAGCGGCGAACCGGACTACCGCTGGCTGACCGAATTTCTGAAGTCGCTGGATCCCCCGGAGTGGCTTGCAGACCTCATCCTGCGCACCAGCGTGGCCGTGATTTTGCTGCTGGCGCTGGCGATCGTGGTCAACGAACTGCGCGCGGCCAATCTGTCGTCGTGGCTCCAGCGACGAAGCCGCACGCAACGCGCCAGCCGCGTGCCGGCCACCGCCGGCGCGTCCAGACTGGCATGGAAGGACGTGACGAATCTCCCCCCCGGCCAGCAACCGGCGGCGTTGCTGCGCCTGGTGCTGCAGGAACTGATCGAACGCGGCCTGCTGCCCGACGACCAGAGCCTTACCAACAGGGAAATGCTGGCACAGCTCGGCGCAGCGGCACGTACGCACGCCACATCTTTTGCCGAGCTGGCGGCCGCGGCCGACGCGGTGTTGTTCGGCAACCGCGAGGTGGTTGCGGCGCAGCTTGCGCCGCTGCATCAGGCGGCACGGGCAATCGTCGGCACTCCCGCTGTCGGCGCCAGTCCCCGATGAGAGAACGCCTGGTCACCCTGCTCGGCGCGCTGGCTGCCGTGTATCTGGTGTTCGTGCTGCTGGTCGGGCCACGCGAACCCAACGCCGCGCCGGAGTCCATGCCGACCACAGCGGACCGCGGCAGCCGTGGGCTGCAGGGTCTGCAATCCTGGATCGAGTCGAGCGGCATACGCGTCAAGAGCCTACGCAGCCGCTACGACCAAGTGCCGACCGATGCGGCACTACCGGAGCGCGGCAATCTCATGATTCTGACACTGCCGCAGTCCCTACCTGTACGGCAATTGGAAATCGACGCGTTGAAAGACTGGGTCGAGCGCGGCAACTCTGTGCTGGTGCTCGACGGAAGCATCGAGGTTTTTGCTCAGCCGCAGGCTCGCCGCCGGCAACCGTCGAGCATGCTGGCCGCGCTCGGATTCAGCCTGGAATTCGCAGACGCGGAACTCGATGAGGCGGACAAGTCCGGGGACGCCGCCGCGGCGAAGTTGGAACTCGACAAGGATGGCAGGCCTCAGCCACGCGGATTGACCATTCGAGGCCACCACCCGGTCCTGCAGGGAGTGCAAGTGGTGCAGGTACGCACGCATTCGCTCTACCCGCTGTCGCTCACGCCGAAGGAAAAATTCCGCACCGCCCTGGTTTTGCTCGAAGATCCTGTGACGCGATCGCCGGCATTCTGGCAGGTGCGCATCGGCGATGGCACCGGCTGGATCAGCGGTTACGCCGACCTGTTCGGCAATGTCGCGCTCGGCGCTAGCGACAACGCCCGTCTGTTGGCCAACGTGGTGGCCAGTTCGCTTGGCCCGGACGGCTGGGTGGTTTTCGACGACATGCACCAGGGCCTGACCGAAGTCTACGACCCGAACGCCTTCTTTGGAGACGCGCGTCTGCATGCCACGCTGTGGTTCATCGTCGGCTTCTGGCTGGTCTATGTGGCAGGGCGCAGCAACCGCATCGCCCCGCTGGTTCAGCGAGCCGAGCTCCCGCGTGCCGTGGACTTCGTTCGTGCGGTGGGCGGGCTGTTTGGCAGGCGTTTGGCCGGCCACGAAGTTGCGCTGGGGCTGTTGCGCCACTTTTTCGCCGAGTTGCGCGGCGTCCGTGCCGGCGCAGACGGCATCGACTGGGACCTGCTGGCCCGCTTTCCGCGCGTACCGCGCAGCCAGATCGACGAATTGCGGGCAATGCATTCCGGTCTGGCGCAGGGACGCACGCCCGACCTTGTGCGCCTGAACAACCTCATCAACAACATAAGGAAACTCCAGCAATGAGCAATCCTGCCTCCAGCCTGGAACAGCAACTGCGCACGCAACTGGATAACGTGGTGTTCGGCATGGATAACGTGATCCACGGGTTGTGCATCGGGCTGATCGCCGGCGGTCACGTGCTGCTGCAGGGCGTGCCCGGCATCGGCAAGACTCTGCTGGCGAAATCGGTCGCTGCGGCGCTCGGGGGTACGTTCAACCGCGTGCAATGCACCGCCGACCTGATGCCCTCCGACATCACCGGCATCCACATCTTCAGCCGCGAGGAGAAGAAGTTCGAGTTCGTTCCCGGACCGCTGTTCGCCAACATCGTGCTGGTCGACGAGATCAACCGCTCGGGGCCGAAGACCCAGTCGGCGCTGCTTCAGGCAATGGAAGAATTCCAGGTCACCATCGACCGCAAGACCTATAGCCTGCCGCACGACTTCCTGGTCATCGCCACCCAGAACCCGCGCGATTTCGAGGGCACTTTTCCGCTCCCCGAGTCGCAACTCGATCGCTTCCTGATGCGGCTGGACGTGGACTATCCGGCGGCGGAGATGGAGCACAAGGTGCTGCGCACCTACGACCTTCGCGGCGGGCACTTCAACGCGACTGCGCCGATCGCCCCGCTTGCGGGCGACGCCCTCGCACTGGCGCGCACGCAGGTGGCGAAAGTGCACGTGTCCGAGGCAATCTACGGTTACGTCAGCGCCATCGCAACCGCCAGCCGCAACCACCCGCAAGTCAACTTGGGCCTGTCCACCCGCGGCGCGCTGGCGCTGATGCGTTGCGCCCGCATTGCCGCGGCGCTGCGAGACGCCGAATTCGTCGCGCCGGACGATGTCAAGGCCATGGCCGGTTTCGTCCTGCCTCACCGCTTGATGCTCACTCCGGACGCGGCACTCGAAGGCATCGGCGACCTTCAGGTCGCACAAAGCATCCTCGACAGCGTCAAGGTACCGCGCCAGTGAGACGCCGCGCTATGTCGTTACGGCTCAGCTTTCCAGGTTTTTTTCTGGACATTCGTGTGGGTGATCGGCGCCCGGATGTTCAAGAATTGATCGCCTTGCGGAAACATTCGTCGCCAAACCTTTACGGCCAAGCGTTAACCGCCAGGGACGCCAGGGGAAGTCAAATGCAAGAATCAAGTGAATGTGCAAACCCAGTGCAAGTATCTGCGTTGCGGCCGGCCCGTTACCTAATCTCAGCCTTGCCTTCACGCTATTGTCTTTCCTTGGCGTCCCTGGCGGTGGATGCGTTATTGGTGAGGCGTTCGAAGCCCACAAAGAAGTCTAAAGTACCTCCAAGATGAACCTGACCGCACTTTCCCACATCGTCGCCGCGGCAGTGACGCTGCTCGGAATCGTCGGCCAGTGGCAGGACGATCCCTGGCCGGACTTGTGGCGCGTGCCGGCGGCGAGCCTGCTGATCGGACTGTTGCTGGAAGGCGTGGCCGCACGGCGGCGCGGAATCAGAATCTCGCCCCGCATCCCGGAGCGCGTCATGCTCGGCCAGCCGGCCACTGCGGAACTGGTTCTCGGCAACGATGGCGCAGGGCCACTCCAGGTCGAGCTGCAGCAAATTTTCTCGAACGGCCTGAGGGGCAGCGACGCGATCGCGGCCTACATAGTGCCTGCGCACGGCACGGCGGCGCACGCGTTCTCTTTTACGGCGCAGAAACTGGGCACGCTGGAGTGGCAGCCGGTCTATACCCGCACGCGCGGCCTGTTCGGTCTTGCCTGGTGGTCGCGCAAGTTCGACATTCCGCAACGCTTGAAGGTAGTGCCGGCGCGGCTGCGCGGTGCCGAGCGCGGACCCGGCACCCGGCCCCAGGGGGAACGCGCGCAACGCGGCGCGGGCGCCGGCTTCGAGCTGCTCGGGTTCCGGGACTATCGGCCCGGCGATCCGATGCGGGCGATCGACTGGAAAGCCACCGCGCGCAGCCAGCGCTATACGGTGCGCATGCACAGCGAAGAGCGCAACCTGGAATTGCTGGTGTTGCTGGACGCGGGCAGGACCTCGCAACTGCAGGCCGGGACGCTGAGCCGGCTGCACCATTACGTCAACGTTGCGGCCAGGCTGACGGAAAGAGCAATCCTGAACGGCGATCACGTCGGAATCATCGTGTTCGCCGACCGTCCGTTGGCGGCACTGCCGCCGGCACACGGGGCCGCGGCCCTGCTCGGGGTGCGCCGCATTCTCGAGCAGGCGCGTCCGGTCGGCACCGAATCCAACCCGCTTGCGGCGGCACTGCTGGCGCGACGCCTGCTGCACCAGCGCAGCCTGGTGGTGCTCCTCACCGACGTGGACGAAAGCCAGGATCCTGCGCAGCTGTTGCGCGCCGTACAGTTGCTGGCGCCCAAGCATCTACCCTTGATTGCGGGCACTCTCGATGAGGAGACGCTGGCGTTGCGCCACCGGCAATCCAGCCACTGGCTCCATCCCTACCAGGCCTTTGCCGCCGCAGAAATGCTGCAGTCGGTGCGGGGCATGACTTTGCGGTTGCGCCGCAGCGGTGCGCAAGCGGTCACGACCGTACCGGCTCAGCTCGATGGCGCCGTGTTGCGCTCCTACGAAGTCCTGCGGTCACAGCGGCAGATCTGAACGGCCGTGCGGCCGCCGCCGCAACCTGCCGCTGAGCACCAGCAAGAGGAACAGCCAATAGACCACGCCGATGGTTACGCGCTGTGCCATGGTGAAATGCGGATCGGGCGAAACGTATCCTTCGATCAATCCTGCGCCGACCAGGAAAACCACGCACACAGGCAGCAATTGTCCGGCGCGGCGCACCGCGTCTCGGAACGCCGCGGCGCGGCTGCGGTTTCCCGGACGCGCCAGCGCCTCTCCGAGTTCGACTCCGGCCGCTGCGGCGAGCAGGATCACCGAGATCTCGACCATACCATGCGCGACCACGAACTCGGCAAGCCGGCCCGCCAGGCCATGCTGCGCCGTCAGCGCAAACACCCCGCCCAGCATCAACCCGTTCATGCCGACGATGTATAGCGTGCCCAATCCGTACAGAGCGCCGAGCGTAAACGCGAACAGCGAAACCACGATGTTGTTGGTCATGATGCCCAGCGACAGCAGCGCCGACGGAACGATGTTGATCAATCCGTCGGTCCAGAGTTCGCCGCGCTGCACGCGGTTGATCATCTGCTCGGAAGCGAACAGCGCCGCCAGCTCCGGGTAACTGTGCACCAGCCACCAGCCGGCGGCGGCGCTGGCGAGAAAGAGCGCCGTGACCGCGGCGATGCGGCCGCGCAACTCGAACGCCGCCCGCGCGGCGCCGTCGCGAAACAATCCGGCCAGGGCGTCGCGCGCATTGCCCGGCCTGCGGTGGATCACCTCGCGCGCCTGCGTAAGCAGCGCCTCCAGCCGCGCCACCAGCTTGGCGTCGGGCGCCGCTGCGCGCGCCAGCGACACGTCGCGCGCCAACGCGCGGTAGCCGCTTACCAATTCCTTCAATTGCGGCAGTTCTGCCTGCCGGCGCGAGCTGACCTCGGCAAGTATCCTGCTCAGGCGCTGCCATTGCGCGGCGCGCCCCTGCAACCAGGCCGTCAGCGCGGCCTCAGGCCGGCTTGCCACGGGACTCGTCCCTGAGCTTGCGCAACCGCTTGCGCAGCTCGGACTCGGTACCGCCCTGCGCCACCGGCTCGCCGATGCGGGCCAGGAATTTTTCCGCGAGGCCACGGCGCAGCGGCGCATCGAGCCCGCGCCAGCGCTCGAGCAGATCGTCCAGCAATTCCCGATCCGCGGGCGACAGCCGCGAGGAAGAAAAGCCGATCACGCCGTCGAAATCGAGGCTGCGTTTGCCAGTGTCGTAGACCAGCAGCGTGCCGGCGGCAAGATCGCCGATGCGCACCTGGCGCGCGGTGAACATCGCCACGACCAGTCCTAGCACGTAGAACGCGGGCAGCGAATCCACCAGCCTGAAGACGTTGCGGATGATCAGCGCGCCGGCATCGGGGGTGAGTGCGCGCTCGGTGACGATGCGTATCCCGGCCATGCGCTTTCCCGGCGTACGGCCCTGCATCACGATTTCGAGCAGCGGGTGGTAGAGAAAATAGATCGCGGCCGCCGGCAGCAACGCCGCGTACAAGGCCACCTTGCCGGCCTTCAGCAAAGGCGAGAAGAAATCCTCCGCTGGCGACAGCAGGCCGACCAGCACCGCGACCAGCGCCAGCCAGGCCAGCGCCAGCAGAAAGCGGAGGTGCCAGTCGATCAAGAAAGCGTAGCTGCGGCTGCCGATGCCGGCAACTGGCAGCTCGACTTCGACCGCGTCGGCTGCTTGCACAACGAGTTTGTCTTCCACGAGGGCCTTCTCCGATCGCGCTAACGCGCGCCGAATCCCAGCAATTCCGCGGCGTGCTTGCGCGTGGTCTCGGTAATCTTCACGCCGCCGAGCATGCGTGCAATTTCCTCGACCCGGGAGGCACGGTCCAGCACCGCTACCTGGCTCGCCACCTTGCCGTCGGCCGCCGACTTGCTCACCTGCCACTGCTGGTTGCCGGCCGCCGCCACCTGCGGCAGGTGGGTGACGCACATCACCTGGTGACGGCTGCCGAGTTCCTTGAGCATCCTGCCGACGATTTCGGCGACGCGCCCGCCGATGCCGGCATCCACTTCGTCGAAAATCAGCGTCGGCACCGCGGCCACCTGGCTGGTCACGGTCTGGATCGCCAGGCTTATGCGCGAGAGCTCGCCGCCCGAGGCCACCTTCGCCAGCGCCAGCGGGGTGGCGCCGGCATGGCCGGCAACCAGGAACTCGATCTGCTCCAGTCCGTGCGCGTTGCCTTCGCTCAGGGGATGGAGTGCAATCTCGAATGCGCCGCCGCCCATCGCCAGGCTCTGCATCGACGCGGTGACTCTCTTGGCAAAATCCGCCGCTGCCTTCCTGCGCGCCGCAGAGAGCTTCCTGGCGCGCTCCTGCCAGTGCGCCGAGGCCAGATTCTCACGTTGGCGCAGCGCTTCCGGGTCGAACCCGGTTTCCAGCTCGGTCAGCCGCGCCTTCATTTTTGCCAGACGCTCGGGCATCTCAAGCGGATTGACCCTGAACTTGCGCGACGCCGTGTGCACCGCATCGAGCCGGGTTTCCACCTCGCGCAACCGCTGCGGATCCAGATCCAGGCGGCTCTGATAATGGCGCAGGCCGTAAACCGCCTCCTGCAACTGGATCTGCGCCGGCTCGAGCGCAGCGAGAATTTCCTTCAGCTGCGGGTCGAAATCCGTCATGCCGTCGAGGCGCGAATTCACCGAAGCGACCGCCGCCAGCGTCGACATCTCGCCCTCGGACAGCACGTCGAGGCTGAATTGCACCGCTTCGATCAGGCTGGCGGCATGTGCCAGCCGCTTGTGCTCCGCCTGCAGCTCCTCCCATTCCTCGGCCCGGAAACCAAGCGCATCCAGGTCCTTCACCTGCCACTGCAGTTGTTCGCGCTCGGCTTCCAGCGCCTGCGCATCGGTCTCCAGCGCCAGGCGCCGGTGGCGGATGTCCTGCCAGGCGCGGAATGCCTCCGCAACTTCATACGCCAGATCGGCGGCGCCGGCGTGGCCGTCCAGCAGGTCGCGCTGCGCGGGTGGGCGCAACAGCGACTGATGCGCGTGCTGGCCATGGATATCCACCAGGCGTTCGCCGATCTCCCTGAGCTGCTGCACCGTGGCCGGACGGCCGTTGACGTACGCGCGCGAGCGGCCCGAAGACTCGATCACCCGGCGCAGCAGGCACACGCCGTTATCGCCGCTGAGATCGTTTTCCGTCAGGTAATCCGAAACGGCGGGCGCTTCTCCGGTCGAGAATTCCGCGCTCACTTCGGCCTTGTCTTTTCCTTCTCGCACCTGTCCCGACTCGGCGCGGCTGCCCAGCACCGTGGCCAGCGCGTCGATCAGGATGGACTTGCCGGCACCGGTCTCTCCGGTCAGCGCGGTGAAGCCGGGCTGAAATTCGAGGTCGAGCTTGTCGACGATGACGAAGTCGCGGATGCTGAGGCTGCGCAACATGGCTGCAGAAAAACCGGCGGCGATGACGGATCGGCGTTACAGGGTTTCGCTCCAATGGAGTTTTTCCCGGAGCATGTGATAGTAGTTGTGTCCCAGCGGATGGAGCAGGCGGATCGCGTGTGGGCAACGGCGCACGATGACCTTGTCGCGCTCCTGGAGTTCGAAGTGCGAATGGCTGTCGAAGTGCGCGCGGGCATCCGCCGCCTTGTAAATCAGGATTTCGATCACCGACTCGCTGCTTACCACGATCGGGCGGTTCGACAGCGTGTGCGGACAGACCGGGACCAGGCCGATGACGTTCAGGCTGGGATGCAGAATCGGCCCGCCGGAAGAAAGCGCGTACGCGGTCGAGCCGGTGGGAGAGGCCACGATCAGCCCGTCCGAGCGCAGGTTGTAGACGAACTGCCCGTCGATGTGCACCTCGATCTCGATCAGGCTGCCCTCCGCGCCCTTGTTCACCGACACGTCGTTGAATGCCAGCACGTCCAGCACCTGGCGTTCGCCGCTCAACACCGCGGCCTGCAGCAGCATGCGCGTTTCGGTGATGAAGCTGCCGTCGAGGATGGAGCCGATGGCCTCGAACATAGTGTCCATCGACAGATCGGTGAGAAAGCCGAGCCGCCCCTGGTTGATCCCTACCAGCGCCACGTTGTAAGGCGCAAAGGTGCGGGCGATGTTGAGCATGGTGCCGTCGCCGCCGATGACGATGGCAAGTTCGGCGGTACGGCCGACGTCTTCGAGCGGCAGCACGGCGTGATTGTTCTTGCCGATGTGCGCGGCCGTCAGCGGATCGAGCACGATCCTCACGCCCCGTCCTTTCAGAAAATCCCCCAGCCGCAGGAGCGGCTCGGCGATCTCGGGGCTCTTGTACTTGCCGATCAGGGCGATGGTCTTGAATGCGCTCGACATGCCTCGAATTAAAGCACATTTCCCCCCGAACCGCCGGTTCCGGAAACACTCCAACGAAGGCTACTTCGAGCCCGAAAAGCTTTGTAGAATAGCCACATGGCAACGAACGATTCCACGCCTAGCGAACGCGCGCAGATCCTGCTGAAATTGCTGGTCGAGCGCTACATTACCGACGGGCAGCCGGTCGGCTCGCGGGCGCTCGCCAAGTTTTCCGGACTCGACCTGAGCCCGGCGAGCATCCGCAACATCATGGCAGACCTCGAAGAACTGGGATTCATCGCCAGCCCCCACACATCCGCCGGCCGCATACCGACGCCGCGCGGTTACCGCTTCTTCGTCGACACGCTGCTCAAAGTCAGGCCGCTCGACCAGATGGAGATCGACCAGCTGGAAGGCCAGTTGCAACCCGATCACACCCAGAAGCTGGTGTCGCAGGCCTCGCACCTGCTTTCCGATCTCACCCGCTTCGCCGGCGTGGTGATGACGCCCAAGCGCAGGAGCGCCGCATTCCGCCACATCGAGTTTCTGCGCCTGTCGGAAAAGCGCATCCTGCTGATCATTGTCGCCCCGGACGGCGACGTGCAAAACCGCATCATCCTCACCGATCGCGCATACGAGCCTTCGGAGCTTACCGAGGCCGCCAACTTCCTGAACCAGAACTTCGCCGGGTTGACGTTCGACGAGATCAAGGCGCGCATTCATGATGAACTGCGCAAGCTGCGCGAGGACATGACGCGGCTCATGACCCAGGCGCTCGAGGCCAGCACCGAGGTAATGAACCAGAACTCGGAGGATTACGTGCTTTCCGGGGAACACAACCTGCTGCACGTGCAGGATCTGTCTTCGAACATGGCGAGCCTGAGACGGCTGTTCGACATGTTCGAGCAGAAGACCAGCCTCCTGCAGTTGCTGGACATCAGCAGCCGCGCGCACGGAGTGCAGATTTTCATCGGCGGCGAATCCGGCCTGGTTCCGCTGGACGAGTGCAGCGTGGTGACCGCGCCCTACGAAGTCGACGGCCAGGTGGTCGGCACGGTGGGCGTGGTCGGCCCCACCCGCATGGCCTACGAGCGCGTGATCCCGATCGTGGACATCACCGCCAAACTGCTCTCGAGCGCGCTCTCACAACATTGAATTTTGTTGAGGCAGGATGCCCAAGATAAAACTTTGGGGCATTGCGCGCGGTACTCACGCAACCTGACGCCTCTCGCCTTGCCCCTCGCCCCCTAATGTCCTTTCTTCCCGAACCCAGGTTCCAGCACGGCACGATTGCCAAGGCCGGAATCCTGCTGATCAACCTCGGGACGCCCACCGCACCGACCGCCAGGGCGCTAAAGCCGTATCTCAAACAATTCCTGTCCGATCCGCGCGTGGTCGAGATACCGAGGCTGGTCTGGTGGCCGATCCTCAACGGCATCATCCTCAATACCCGGCCCAAGCAGTCGGCCGCGAAGTACGCAAAGATCTGGACCAGAGACGGTTCACCGCTGAGGGTTCACACCGAAAAGCAGGCGACGCTGTTGAAAGGATATCTCGGCGAGCGCGTGAAGACCCCGCACAGCATCGCCTGGGCGATGCGCTACGGCGAACCGTCGATCGGTACCGTCCTGCGCGAACTGCGCGGCCAGGGATGCGACCGCATAGTGGTGCTGCCGCTGTACCCGCAGTATGCGGCTAGCACCACCGCGAGCGCCTTCGACGCGGTGTTCGATGCAGTCAAGAGAATGCGCAACGCGCCGGCGCTACGGCTGGTCAAGCACTACCACGACCACCCCGGCTATATCACCGCGCTGGCCAAGGACATCAATGATTACTGGATGGCTAACGGCCGGCCGGACAAGCTGGTGATGAGCTTTCACGGCGTGCCGCGCTTCACGCTGGATCGTGGCGATCCCTACCACTGCGAGTGCCAAGTGACCGGCCGGTTGCTGGCCCAGGAACTGGGGCTCAAGCCCGAACAATATATGGTGACTTTCCAGTCGCGCTTCGGCCGCAGCGAATGGCTCAAGCCTTACACCATCGATACCATCGGAACGCTGGGCAAGCGCAAGACTTCTCGAGTGGACGTGGTGTGCCCTGGATTCGTGTCCGATTGCCTGGAAACCCTGGAGGAGATCGGCATCGAGAACAAGGCCGCCTTCCTCAAGGCAGGGGGCGGAGAATTCCACTATATCCCCTGCCTGAACCAGCGGCACGAATGGATCCAGGCGCTGGCCCGCATCGCCGCGGAAAACCTGCACGGCTGGGCGTCCACCGACTGGGATCAGGCCCCGGCGCTGCGCGCCGCTGCGGAGAGCCGCACGCGCGCGGTTGCGATGGGCGCAAAGAACTAGCTCATCAGGTTATGGCAGCGTCGCGCCTTGATTGCGGCCACCGGTAAAAGCGGCTGGCAGTATAGTCATCCAGCGTTCGCGCCCGAAACCATAAAGTAAGCCCTTCCTCGCACAATGAACTCCTGAAATCAGGCGGTGTGGGGCCGTGTTCAGCGTCGGGCCAGGGTTGAAATAGCGCTATCGGACCCCAACATGACTGGCAGTTTGGACCCAGGAGGAGCTGATGCAGGACCAGGAAAAATTGGCGGCCGTGCCGCAGAATGACAGTGGCACAGCCTCGCTGGCGGCGGAGGACGCAGGATATGACGCCCCGGCAGTCGAGACCATGCCGGGTATGGAAGAGTTGCTGAAGAAGGCGGAGCTTGCGGCCCAGGAACACCACGATGCCTGGTTGCGCGCCAAGGCCGAGACCGAAAATGTGCGCAGGCGCACGCAGACCGACATTGCCAACGCCCACAAGTACGCCCTTGAGGGTTTCGCCAGCGAACTGCTTGCGGTACGCGACAGCCTGGAGGCGGCGCTCGCTCCCGGCAACGCCACCCCGGATGGGCTGAGAAGCGGCGTTGAGTTGACCCTGAAACAGTTGACCAACGCGTTCGAGAAATTTTCAATTAAAGAAATCAATCCGTTAGGGGAAAAATTCGACCCCCACAAACACCAGGGAATCGGCCTGGTGGAAGCCGATGCCGATCCCAACACCGTGGTCAGCGTGCTGCAGAAAGGCTACAGCCTGAACGACCGGGTGATCCGCCCGGCACTAGTCACCATCGCCAAATCGCGGGCCTCTGCTTGATTTTCAAAACGGAAGACCAAATCTTCGATATCAAAGGCATTCTCACTTTCGAACAAAGGAAAGACCATGGGAAAGATTATCGGTATTGACCTCGGCACCACGAATTCATGCGTGGCCGTGATGGAGAACGGCCAGCCCAAGGTGATCGAGAACTCCGAAGGCGCGCGCACCACGCCCTCGATCGTCGCCTACATGGAAGACGGCGAAATCCTGGTCGGCGCACCAGCCAAGCGCCAGGCGATCACCAACCCCAAGAACACGCTTTTCGCGGTCAAGCGCCTGATCGGCCGCCGCTTCATCGAACCGGAAGTACAGAAGGACATCGACCTGATGCCCTACAAGATCGTCCAGAACAGCAACGGCGACGCCTGGATCGAGGTACGCGGGAAAAAGATCTCGCCGCCAGAGGTCTCTGCACAGGTGCTGGTGAAGATGAAGAAGACCGCCGAGGACTATCTCGGCGAGCCGGTCACCGAGGCAGTGATCACGGTGCCCGCCTACTTCAACGATTCGCAACGCCAGGCCACCAAGGACGCCGGCCGCATCGCCGGTCTGGACGTCAAGCGCATCATCAACGAGCCGACCGCGGCGGCGCTCGCCTTCGGCATGGACAAGAAGGAAGGCGACCGCAAGATCGCGGTATATGACCTGGGCGGCGGCACGTTCGACATCTCCATCATCGAAATCGCCGTGGTGGACAAGGAACACCAGTTCGAGGTGCTCTCGACCAATGGCGACACCTTCCTCGGCGGCGAGGACTTCGACCAGCGGCTGATGGACTATCTCGCCGATGAGTTCAAGAAGGAACAGGGAATCGACCTGCGCAAGGACGTGCTGGCGCTGCAGCGTCTCAAGGAAGCGGCCGAGAAGGCCAAGATCGAGTTGTCGTCCAGCCAGCAGACCGAGATCAACCTGCCGTACATCACCGCCGACGCCTCGGGACCCAAGCACCTGGCGATCAAGATCACCCGCGCCAAGTTCGAAAGCCTGGTCGATGAGCTGATCCAGAAGACGGTGGAACCGTGCCGCACCGCCATCAAGGATGCCGGCGTGAAGCTCTCCGACATCTCCGACGTGATCCTGGTGGGCGGCATGACCCGCATGCCGAAGGTCCAGGAGAAGGTGAAGGAAATTTTCGGCAAGGAACCGCGCAAGGACGTAAATCCAGATGAAGCAGTCGCGATCGGCGCGGCGATTCAGGCTGGCGTGTTGCAGGGCGACGTCAAGGATGTCCTCCTGCTCGACGTCACGCCGCTCAGCCTGGGCATCGAAACTCTGGGCGGGGTGATGACCAAGCTGATCCAGAAGAACACCACGATCCCGACCAAGGCGCAGCAGGTGTTCTCGACCGCCGACGACAACCAGACGGCGGTAACGATCCATGTGCTGCAGGGCGAGCGCGAAATGGCCTCCGGCAACAAGAGCCTCGGCCAGTTCAACCTGTCCGACATCCCGCCGGCGCCGCGTGGACTGCCGCAGATCGAAGTCACATTCGACATCGACGCCAACGGCATCCTGCACGTCTCGGCCAAGGACAAGGCCACCGGCAAGGAAAACAAGATCAAGATCCAGGCCAATTCGGGTCTCAAGGAAGACGAGATCCAGCGCATGGTGAAGGACGCCGAAGCGCACGCCGACGAGGACCGCAAGGCCCGCGAGCTGGTGGAAGCGCGCAACCAGTGCGACGCGCTCATCCACGCGGTGAAGAAATCGCTCACCGAGCATGGCGACAAGGTCACCGCGGACGAGAAGTCCGGCATCGAAGCGGCGATCAAGGCGGCGGAAGAAGCCATCAAGAGCGGCGACAAGGACGTGATCGAGGCCAAATCCAAGGCCCTGGCCGAAGCGTCGCACAAGCTGGCGGAGAAGATGTACTCCCAGCAGCAGGCGCAAGGCGGCGGCGCCCAGCCCCAGTCAGAATCCGGCGGCGCCAAGCCCGAGGACGGCAACGTGGTGGATGCGGAATACGAGGAAGTGAAGGACCAGAAGAAATCGGCGTGATAAGGTAAGGCTTAACGCGTGAGGGGTGAGGCGGATTTCCGGCTCACCCCTTGCCTTGTCTAAAAAATAGAGCGACGGCCCAGCCAAGAAGGCACTGAATGTCGAAACGCGACTATTACGAGGTACTCGGCGTCAATCGCGACGCTTCCGAAGAGGAAATCAAAAAGGCCTACCGGAAGCTGGCGATGAAGCACCATCCGGATCGCAATCCGGACAATCCGAAATCCGAGGGACTGTTCAAGGAGGCGAAGGAAGCCTACGAAGTGCTATCCGACGCCGGCAAGCGCGGGGCCTACGATCAATACGGCCACGCCGGAGTCGATCCTCGGGCCGGAATGGGAGCGGGAGCGGCCGGTGCGGGCTTCGGTGGTTTCGCCGATGCTTTCGGCGATATCTTCGGCGACATCTTCGGTGCGGGGCGCCAGCGCTCCAACGTCTACCGTGGCGCCGACCTGCGCTACAACCTGGAAATCTCGCTGGAAGAAGCCGCCCGCGGCACCGAGACCCGGGTGCGCATCCCGACCATGGAGGAGTGCGTGACCTGTGGCGGTTCGGGCGCAAAACCCGGCACGCAGCCGATGACCTGTCCGACTTGCGGCGGTCAGGGACAGGTGCGCATAACCCAGGGATTCTTCTCGATCCAGCAGACTTGCCCGAAATGCCATGGCAGCGGCAAAGTCGTGCAGAGTCCCTGCGCTACGTGTAATGGCGCGGGCCGGGTCAAGCGCCAGAAGACGCTGTCGGTCAAGATTCCCGCCGGCGTGGACGAGGGCGACCGCATCCGCCTTTCCGGGGAAGGCGAAGCCGGGGTCAACGGCGGTCCATCAGGCGATCTGTACGTGGTGATCCACATCCGTGCGCACGAGGTGTTCAGCCGCGAGGGCAACGACCTGCACTGCGAGATGCCGATCAGCCTCACCAAGGCGGCGCTGGGCGGGGAGATCGAGATTCCGACGCTGGACGGTTACGCCAAGATCAAGATTCCTCTGGAGACCCAGACGGGGAAAGTATTCCGTTTGCGCGGCAAGGGCATCAAAGGCGTGCGCAGCAACGCCTACGGCGACCTGCTTTGCCACGTGGTGGTGGAAACGCCGGTGAATCTCACGCCGCGGCAGAAGGAATTGCTTCAGGAACTCGAAGAGATCAACGATCGCGACAACGGCCGCCACAACCCGCGCGCCAAAAGCTGGATGGACCGCGTGAGGGAATTCTTCGCCGAATAGAAGTCGCGACTTCAAGAAAAGGGCCGCCGGTGCGGCCCTTTTTCATGCTCACGACACCGCGTTACTTGCGGCGCCAGGTCGTGCCTGCGGGCCCGTCCTCGAGCACGATCCCTGCCGCGAGCAGTTGGTCGCGGATGCGGTCGGACTCGGCGTAGTTCCTGGCCTTCTTTGCTTGCGCGCGCGCCGCGATCATTTCTTCGACCCGTGCCACGGTCCAGCCGGCGGGTAGATCGCCGCGCAAGAACTCGTCGGGATCGCGTTGCAGCAGGCCCAACACTGCGCCGAGCGATTTGAGCAGCGCGGCCGTGTTCGAGGACCGGCTGCGATTGACTTCGTTAGCAAGATCGAACAGCACGGCAACCGCTTCCGGGGTATTGAAATCGTCGTTCATCGCCGCTTGGAAACGCGCCGCCTGCGGCTCGTTCCAGTCCACATCGCCGGCCTGCGCCGGCACCGCTTTGAGCGCAGTATAAAGCCGGGTCAGCGCCTGCCTGGCGTCATCGAGGTGCTGGTCGGAATAGTTCAGCGGACTGCGATAGTGCGCGCGTACGATGAAGAAGCGCACCACTTCTGCGTCGTACTTCGTCAGGATTTCGCGCACGGTGAAGAAATTACCGAGCGACTTCGACATCTTCTCGTTGTCCACGCGCACGAAGCCGTTGTGCATCCAGTAGTTCACGAAGGCGTGGCCGTGCGCGCCTTCCGACTGGGCGATCTCGTTCTCGTGGTGCGGAAACTGCAGGTCCTGGCCGCCGCCGTGGATATCGAAGTGGCTGCCGAGGTAGCGTTCGCTCATCGCCGAGCACTCGATGTGCCATCCGGGCCGCCCTTTGCCCCAGGGCGAATCCCAGGCCGGCTCGCCCGGCTTCGCCGATTTCCACAGCACGAAGTCCAGCGGATCGCGCTTGCTGGGATCGACTTGCACGCGCTCGCCGGCGCGCAGTTCGTCCAGCGTCTTGCCGGACAACTTGCCGTAGCCGGGGAACCCGTGCACCGAGTAATAGACGTCGCCGTTCTGCGCCTGGTAGGCCAGGCGCTTGCCGATCAGCGCGGCGATAAGCTGAATCATCTGCGGGACGTTGGCGGTGGCGCGCGGTTCGATATCTGGCTTCTGCACGCCGAGCGCAGCCGCATCCTGGTTCATCGCCTCGATGAAACGCGCGGTCAACTTTTCGATGGGTTCGTTGTTCTCGGCGGCGCGCTTGATGATCTTGTCGTCGATGTCGGTGATGTTGCGCACATAAGTGGTGTCGAAGCCGCCGGCGACCAGCCAGCGCTTGACCACGTCGAACACCACCATCACCCGCGCATGGCCAAGATGGCAGTAGTCGTAGACGGTCATCCCGCACACGTACATTCCCACCTTTCCGGCGAAAATCGGGGTAAAAGTCTCCTTGGCGCGGGTGAGCGAGTTATAAATCTTCAGCATCGGGAATCATTCTGGGTCGGGTGCACGGCGCCGCCAAACGGGGCCGCTGGGCCTGAGCGCCCTCGGATTGTCGAACAGGGCGCTCTGCTGATAGAATCTACTATTATTTACAATAACCTACCGTTTCTTATTGAGGTAAAGTTTAGCACATGAGCCGATTGCAAACCGCAGGGCTGGGCGCCGCACTGCTCGTACTTGCACTGCAGTGCGGATGGGCGGTCGCCGACAACTACGACGATGCCAGCCGTCTGTTCAAGCAAGGCAACCATGCCGCCGCGCTGGAAAAGATCGAGGCTGCGATTGCTGCCAATCCGCGCGACGCGCGCGCACGCTTTCTCAAGGGACTGATCCTCACCGAGCAGAACAAACCTAACGACGCGATCAAGGTGTTCACGGCCCTGACCGACGATTACCCGGAGTTGCCCGAACCCTACAACAATCTCGCCGTCCTGTATGCCTCGCAGGGGCAGTACGATAAGGCGCGCAAGGCGCTCGAGATGGCGATCCGTACCCATCCGAGTTACGCCATCGCGCACGAGAACCTCGGCGACGTGTACGCCAAGATGGCGAGCGAAGCCTATGACAAGGCGTTGCAGCTGGACCGTGGCAACGCCGCGGCGCAAACCAAGTTGGCGATGATCAAGGATCTGTTCTCGAGCAGCGTGGTGCCGGGCAAGGGGACGTCGCAGGCGGGTGTAACCGAAACTACGGTTGCGGCCGCGGCAACACCCGGCGCAAAAGACAAGAAGCTGCCGCCAAACCCGCCTGCACCGGGCGGGGCGGAAACCGAGGCGGTGCTGGCTGCGGTGATGGGCTGGGTCAAGGCCTGGTCGGCAAAGGATGCGGACGCGTACCTCGCCTACTACGCGCCCGGCTTCCAGGTACCCGGGGGCGAGCCGCGCGCGGCCTGGGAAGCCACCCGGCGCGATCGTATCACCAAGCCGAAGTCGATCGAAGTCACGGTGGGCTCGCCGAAGGTTTCCTTCGATGCGAATGGCCGGGCCATCGTGAGTTTTCGCCAAGGATACAAGTCCGACACGCTGAACACCGCCGGCGCCAAGACGCTGACGCTCACCAAGATCAGCGACCGCTGGCTGATCATCCAGGAAAGAATGAACTAGGTGACCAACGCCCTATCACGCCGACATCAGGCAGGTTCGAGGCAGACGCTGGCGCAGGCGCTGCTGGCAATCGCCGCGGCAGGCGCATCGTATGCGTGGGCAATGGGACTGGGCCCGCCGGCGGTGGCACGCCAGCTCGCCGCGCCCGAAGCCATGCTGGTGCGGGCACTGCTGGACATCGGTGAGAGCAGATTCTCTGCCGCGCTCGAACAGATCGATAAGCTGCTCGCGTCGAATCCCAATTTCCGCCTGGCGCAGCTGGTGAAAGGAGACCTGCTGCTCGCGCGTTCCCGCCCGATCAACAGCATCGGCAACGCTTCCGGCGCGCCTTCCGAGCAAGTCGACGGTTTGCGCGAGGAGGCGCGCGCGCGACTGGCGCGCTACCAGATCGAGACTCCGCGCGAGCTCGCTCCGCGATACCTGCTGCAAATGCCGCAGAAACAGAAGTACGCGCTGGTCCTCGACTCGGCCAAATCGACGCTGTTCCTGTTTGAGAATATCGGCGGCGCAGCGCATTACGTGGCCGACTACTACGTGACCATCGGCAAAAACGGATTGGAAAAGCTGCGCCAGGGCGACAAGCGCACGCCGATCGGCGTTTACCACGTGGTCAGCCAGTTGCCCAGGGATAAACTCAGCGATTTCTACGGCAGCGGCGCATTCCCCCTCAACTATCCGAACGAGTGGGACCGCGTGCGCGGCCGTGACGGTTCCGGCATCTGGCTGCACGGAACCCCGCGCGACACCTACAGCCGGCCTCCGCGCGCCAGCGACGGCTGCATTGTGCTCGCCAACGCCGATCTGGAGGCGCTTGCCCGCAAACTGCAGATCGGGTCCACTCCGGTGGTGATCGCCGATGCGCTCGATTGGGCCAGGCCCGGTGAAGTCGAGGCATTGAAAGCCGATCTGTTGATCGCCATGGAACGCTGGCGGCGCGACTGGGAAAGCCGCGACACCGAAACCTACCTGGGGCATTACGCCGTGAACTTTTCTTCCAACGACATGACGCTGGTGCAGTGGTCGGCGCAAAAGCGCCAGGTGAACGCTTCCAAGGCCTGGATCAAGGTGCAGTTGTCGGATGTGTCACTGTTGCTCTATCCGGGCAAGGAAGAAATTGCGGTAGCCACCTTCGACCAGGATTACGCCAGCAGCAACCTCTCCAACAGGATGACGAAGCGCCAATACTGGATCAAGGAAGGCGGCAAGTGGCGCATCGTATACGAAGGGGCGGCGTAGAGTCCGCGCTAAGTACTGGGTACTGCGTGCTGAGTGCCGCGTCGAAAATCAAATCGCAAGGACATCATTATGAGGAAATTACTGAGCGCGATCTGCGCTCTTTTGTTGAGCAGCACGGTTGCAGTCGCCGCCAACCCGCAGGTGGAGCTGAAAACCAATCTCGGCACCATCACCGTCGAGCTTTATCCGGACAAGGCACCGCAGACGGTGAAGAATTTCCTCGAGTACGTGCAAAGCGATTTCTACACGGGCACGATATTCCATCGCGTTATTCCCGGATTCATGATCCAGGGCGGCGGCTTCTCGCAGGACTTTACCCAGAGGCCCACTCGCGATCCGGTCCAGAACGAAGCTGCCAACGGGCTGAAAAACGATATCGGAACCATCGCGATGGCACGAACGGCGAATCCGCACTCGGCCACCGCGCAGTTCTTCATCAACGTCGCCGACAACGCGTTCCTGAACCATACTGCTCCGACCGCGCGCGGATACGGCTACACGGTATTCGGCAAAGTGGTGAAGGGGATGGACGTGGTCAACACGATCGCCCAGCTTCCGACCGGTCCGGGCGGCCAGTTTGCGCAGGATGTGCCGCGGCAGGAAGTGCTGATCCAAGGCGCCAGGCTGGTGGAGGCGAAATGAGCCGCGTGAAACTGCAAACCTCGCTGGGTGACATCGTCCTCGAGCTCGATGCCGCAAAGGCGCCCGGCAGCGTGGAGAACTTCCTGCAGTACGTCAACGACGGGTTTTACGACAACACCGTCTTTCATCGCGTGATCAACGGCTTCATGGTCCAGGGCGGCGGATTCGAGCCCGGCATGAAGCAGAAGACCACCAGAGCGCCAATAAGGAACGAGGCCGAAAGCGGCCTCAAGAACGACGCCTACACCGTTGCGATGGCGCGCACACCCAATCCGCACTCGGCCACCGCGCAATTCTTCATCAATATCGCCGACAACAATTTTCTCAACTTCCGCGCCGCCACCACGGACGGTTACGGCTACTGCGTGTTCGGGCGCGTGGTCGAGGGCCGCGAGGTCGTCGACAAGATCAAGGCTGTGGCCACCGGCAGCAGCGCTATGCACCAGGACGTCCCGAAAGAAGACGTCATCATCACGAAGGCCGAAGTCATAGAGCAAGGATGAAGGCAGAAGGATGAAGGATGAAGTAAAACCAACGACTGCGGCACCAAGACATCAAGAGAACCGGATTCAGACAGGCTGCCCTTGGTAGCCTGCCGTTAACTTTGTGGTTGCCGTCGGAGCCCTTCTTCATCCTTCCGCCTTCATCCTTCATCCTTGCCTTCAGTGCCACATACGCTCTTCATCTCCGATCTGCATCTGTCTCCGGACCGGTCGGCGGCGACCGAGGCGCTGATGCGCTTTCTGCGCGACTCCGCGCCTGCGGCCGAGGCCTTGTACGTGCTCGGCGACCTGTTCGAGTATTGGATCGGCGACGACGGGCTGGGGCATCCGTTTGCCCGCAGCATCGCCGACGCATTCCGCAAGCTGTCTGATGGCGGCGTGCCCGTATCCTTCATGCACGGCAATCGCGACTTCCTGATCGGCAACCGGTTCGCGCGCGAAAGTGGCATGCAACTGTTGTCCGACCCGACCTTGATCAGCCTGTACGGTCCGCGCACCCTGCTGATGCACGGAGACACGCTGTGCAGCGACGACGTGGAGTATCAGAAATTCCGCGCCATGGTGCGCAACCCCGCCTGGCAGCAGGCCTTCCTCGCCAGGCCGCTGGCCGAACGCGCGCGCATGGCGCAGGACGTTCGGGGCAAGAGCGAACAGGCCAAGCAGGTCAAGGACATGGTGATCATGGACGTGGCGCCGGCAACGGTCGAAGACGTGTTGAGGAGCCACGCCTACCCACGGCTGATCCACGGCCACACCCACAGGCCGGCCCGGCACGAGCATGTCGTCGATGGCCGCTTGTGCGAACGCTGGGTGCTGGCCGACTGGTACGAACAGGGGTCGTACCTGCTTTGCGATGCGGCCGGTTGCCGCGTCGTGCCGATCTAGTAACCGGCGCTACAGCTTCGACAGACCGCGCGCCAGGTCCACTTTGACGTCCGAAACGGCTTCCAGGCCCACCGCGATGCGCAGCAAGCCCTCGCCGATTCCCGCCGCCTTGCGCGCCTCAGGCGCAACGCGCCCGTGCGTGGTGCTGGCCGGATGGGTGATCGTGGTCTTGGTATCGCCCAAGTTCGCGGTAATGGAAATCAACTGCGTCGAATCCACCACCTTCCACGCGGCTTCACGTCCGCCCTTCACATCGAAGGAGACGATGCCGCCGCCGCTCTTCTGCTGGCGCATCGCCAGTGCATGCTGCGGATGCGAAGCCAGTCCCGGATAATAGACGCGTTCCACTTTCGGGTGCTGCTCCAGCCACTGCGCCAGCTCCAGCGCCCCCTTGGAGTGCGCCTGCATGCGCAGGCCCAGCGTCTCCAGGCCTTTCAGGATCACCCAGGCATTGAACGGCGACAGCGTCGGACCGCAACTGCGCAGGAAAGCAGTCATGCCGTCGAGAATCAGCTCGCGCCTGCCCAGTACTGCGCCGCCGAGAACGCGGCCCTGGCCGTCCAGATACTTGGTTGCAGAATGCATGACGATGTCGGCCCCGAGTTCGAGCGGCCGCTGCAGCGCCGGGCTGCAGAAGCAGTTATCCACCACCAGCAGTGCGCCATGCCGGTGCGCCACATCGGCCAATGCCGCCACGTCGGAAACCTCTGTCAAGGGATTGGACGGCGTTTCCAGGAACAGCAGGCGCGTGTTCGGCCGTATCGCCTTTTCCCATGCGGCCACGTCGGTCGCGGGCACGAACGTGGTGTCCACGCCGAAGCGCTGCATCATGTTGCCGAACAACTGCACGGTCGCGCCGAAAATGCTGCGCGACGAGACGATATGGGTGCCGGCCTTCATCAGTGCCATCACGCAACCGAGGATCGCCGACATGCCGGATGACGTGGCGATGCAGCACTCCGCGCCCTCGAGTACGGCGAGACGTTCCTGCAGCGCGCTTACCGTGGGGTTGGTGTAGCGCGAGTACACCATCCCCGGGTCCTCGCCGGAAAAGCGCGCCGCCGCCTCGGCCGCGTCCTTGAAGACGAAGCTTGACGTCAGGTACAGCGCTTCCGAATGCTCGTTGAACTGGCTGCGGTGTGTGCCCGCGCGCACAGCCAGCGTTTCCAGTTCCAGTTCGTCCCATCTCATCGCATTGTCCCGATCGCGTTGCACGCCGCGTTCGCGGCAGCCGGAAAAAAACAAAACCCGCTTGAGCTTTCGCTAAGCGGGTCCGGAATCCGACACACGCTTTAGCAGTATTTGTTACGCGCCCGCAAGCTGTTCGTCAAATCGGCGCGAAATCACACGCTACTCCTGGCGCGCGGGCCTGTCAATCGCCGGCACCGGAGCAGATACGAGAGGTCTATTCGGCGGTCGCCAGGTTCAGGTCCAGTTGGGTGACGTTGGCCTCGCGGCGCGACAACTCGTCATCGTTGCGCTGCGCCTCGACGTCGGCGAGGTACTCCGGCGTGATGTCGCCGGTGACATAGACGCCGTTGAAGCACGAGGTTTCGAAATGCTCGATCTTCGGATTGACCGAGCGCACGTCGTCGATCAACGCATCCAGATCCTGGTAAATCAAGCGGTCCGCGCCGATCTCGCGGGCGATCTCGTCATCGGTACGGCCGGTAGCGATGAGCTCGCGCGAGGTCGGCATGTCGATCCCATAGACGTTTGGATAGCGCACCGGCGGAGCCGCGGACGCGAAATAGACCTTGCGCGCACCCGCGTCGCGCGCCATCTGCACGATCTCCCGGCTGGTGGTGCCGCGAACTATGGAATCGTCCACCAGCATCACATTCCTGCCCTTGAACTCCATGCCGATGGCGTTCAGTTTCTGGCGCACCGACTTCTTGCGCACTTCCTGGCCCGGCATGATGAAAGTGCGGCCGATGTAGCGGTTCTTGATGAAGCCCTCGCGGTAAGGCAGCCCGAGGTTCTCGGCAAGCTCCATCGCAGAGGGGCGGCTGGAGTCCGGGATCGGGATCACCACGTCGATGTCCAGGTCGCGATACTCGCGCTTGATCTTCTCGGCGAGGCTCGCGCCCATGCGCATGCGCGTCTCGTACACCGAAATGCCGTCGATCACCGAGTCGGGGCGGGCCAGGTACACGAACTCGAAAATGCAGGGATTGTGCTGGGGATTCGCGGCGCACTGACGGCTATAGAAGTTGCCCTCGTAATCGATGAATATCGCCTCGCCGGGCGCCACGTCGCGCACCCGATGGAAACCCAGGGTATCGAGCGCCACGCTCTCCGAGGCCACCAGGTATTCCGCGCCTTTTTCTGTTTTCGTCATGCCCACCACCAGCGGGCGGATTCCGTAAGGATCACGGAACGCCAGCAACCCATAGCCCGCGATCATCGCCACCACCGCGTAAGCGCCGCGACAGCGGCGGTGCACGCCGGACACCGCCTGGAAGATGGTCGGTGGATCGAGCTGGTAGCCGTTGGCAGCCTCCTGCAGTTCGTGCGCGAGCACGTTGAGCAGCACTTCCGAGTCGGAATTGGTGTTGACGTGGCGCAGGTCCTGGCGGAACAGATCGCGCTTGAGCTGCTCGGCGTTGGTGAGATTGCCGTTGTGGCCGAGCACGATGCCGAACGGAGAATTCACGTACAGCGGCTGGGCTTCGGCAAAAGAAGAGGCGGATCCGGCGGTGGGATAACGGCAATGGGCGATGCCGATGTTGCCGACCAGGTGGCGCATGTCGCGGGTGCGGAACACGTCCCGTACCAACCCGCCGCCCTTGTGCATCTGGAATTTACTGCCTTCGGCGGTGACGATTCCGGCGGCGTCCTGACCCCGGTGCTGCAGCACCTGCAGCCCATCATAGAGCAGCTGGTTAACCGGCGATTTGGCTACAACGCCCAGAAGTCCACACATCGCTCAGGCCTCCACACCCACTGGCGCCGGCCCGGCAGCCGGCGCAATGCAGGTGCAAGTATAGTCTAATCCGCTCACTCGAAGCTGACCCTGCGGGCCACGTCGCGCGGCAGCCAGGGCTTTACCCACAGCGCCGCGGTCTCCAGCGGCGCCGACAACAGCGCATCGCGCCAGTAAGGCTCGCGCGGCGCCGAAGTCATCCCACCGAGCAGCACCACGGTCACCGCGATCGCGACACCGCGCAACAGCCCGAACGCGGCGCCCAGCATCCGGTCCGAGGCGGTAAGGCCCGCGACTTTCACCAGGTGCACGATGAACATGCCGATAAGGCTGAACACCAGCAGGCTGGCGAGCATCACCGCGATGAAACCGAACATCAGCCGCAACCCGGGATTGGACACCGAATCCGGCAGCCAGGTCGCGGTAAATCCGGCCAGTTCCTTGGCAATCCAGAATGCCCCGATCCACGAGGCCAGGGCCATCACTTCACGCACCATTCCGCGCCAGATGCTGATCCCCACCGATGCCGCCACGATCGCGATTACGATGAGGTCGAAAACCGTCATCGGGAGCGGTTCGCTCCCCGGTGAACCGGGTAGATGGTCATTGCGGGACGGGGATTCAAGTGCCTTCGCATAGTCCCCGGTCTTCGGACTCAGTCGCCCTGCCGCACCACGGTGGCGTCGCCAATCGCCAGCTTCAGGGTGCGTATGCGCTGGCGCGCCTTTTCGGCGGCTTCGCGTGAGTCGTAGGGACCCACGCGCACGCGCGTTCTTTCGGTGCCGGAACTTTTGACGACCTCGGTGTAGGCCTTGAACTTGTTTTCCTGCAGCTTGCGCTGCAGCGCCCTGGCATTGGCGGCATTGGAAAAGGCGCCGAGTTGCACTACGAAGTCCTCGCTGGTCTTGGCCAGCTGCACCGGTGCCGGACTAGGTTCGGGCTTGGGCGTCTCGGCCTTCGGCAGCGCTACCGGCACGGGCGCAGGCCGGAGCGGCGCGGTCTCGGTCTTGGCGGGGGGAACGACGGCGCCCGAGGGGGCCAGGCCGGCCGGCGCAGCGGTTGCGGGCCGCGAGGACGAATCGGGGCCGGGTAGCGGAGGAATGATGATGGCGACGTCCTGGTTCAGCGGCTTCGGCTCGCTGTCGAGAAACATCGGCAGAAACACGACGACCAGGAGCACCAGTGCTATTGCCCCGACCAGCCGCCGCCGTGCACGTTTCTTCAGTTGCAGTTCTTCGTCGCTAATCGCTTTCGCCATATCGTTGTGAATCGGCGCCGGATTCACCCGCGCGCTGCCAGCACCGCACCCACCGTGTAAAAGGAGCCAAACACCAAAATTTTATCATTTTGGCCGCCGGATCTGATCGCATGTTGATACGCGCCGAGCGGGGTGTCGAACTTCGCCACCGGCACGCCGACCCGCGCCGCTGCCAGCGCCTGCCGGATTCGTTCGGCGTCGGCACCGCGAGGCCCGGAAAGGCCGGCGACAAGCCACTCGTCCACGTCGTCCCGCATTGCTGCCGCCACGCCTTCGATATCCTTGTCCTTGAGCATCGCGAACACCGCAATCGTCCTGCCGCCGCCGGGCAGCCGCCGCAGACTGGATGCCAGTGCACGCGCAGCGTGCGGGTTATGGCCGACATCGAGGATCACCATGGGCCGGCCGGGCAATACCTGAAAGCGCCCCGGCAACTGCACGTCGAGCAGTCCGCGCCGGATTGCACCCATGTCCACCGGCAAACGGTCCTTCAGTTGCTCCAACGCGCACAATGCGGTAGCAGCGTTGCCGAGCTGATAATCGCCACGCAGCGCGGGGTACGGCAGCGCCGAGCGCTTGCCCTGGGCACTCCAGAACTGCCATTGATTCGGATCGGCATTGAAACCGTAGTCGCGGCCGATCAAATGCAGCTTCACGCCGATTTCCGCCGCGCGCCCAAGCAGTCCGGCGGGCGCATCCCCCTCGCCGCAGATTGCCGGCCGGCCGGCACGGAAAATCCCGGCCTTCTCGGCTCCGATGCTGTCGCGGCTGTTGCCGAGGAATTCCATATGGTCGAAATCCACGCTGGTCACCACCGCACAATCGGAATCGAACGCGTTCACCGCGTCCAGCCTGCCGCCGAGGCCGACTTCGAGGACGGCTAGATCCACCCGCTCGCGGATGAAAACGTCCATCGCCGCCAGCGTGCCGAACTCGAAGTAAGTGAGCGAGACCTCGCCGCGCACCTGCTCGATGCGCGCAAACGCGCTTGCCAGTGCCTCGTCCGCCGCTTCCCGCCCCTGCACCCGCACCCGCTCGCTGTAACGCAGCAGGTGCGGCGAGGTGTAGATGCCAACCTTGTAACCGGCGCCGGAAAGGATGCTCTCCAGATCAGTTTGGCGATAATGAAAGAATGATACGCCTCGGCGAACAAATTTTCGACCTTATTTTGACTTGGCATCTTTTTCGGAAGCGCCCCCAAAGAGGAACAACGACCGATGGTGCTCGCGCATGAAATCATCGGGTTCGAGCGAACACGGAAGGAACTCTGCCCATCCGATCAACCTTTCGGCCTGTACGCTCACATCCTGAAGCCAAGTGAGGAAATCCTTAGCATAATCAGCGTGAGCACATGGATCGCGGTAATAGACAATATTATTATCAATCAAACCATCGCAGTCATCGTGATGACCGCCCAAGGCACGATCGACAGTGCCGTCCAAGCCATGCGCGTGGGTGCCTACGACTACATCACCAAGCCCATCGACACGAACCGCCTGCATACCATCCTTGAAAAAGCTGGCGAACTGCTCGGCACCAAGGTGGAACTCGAGGTGACTCGCCGTAAACTCCGAGACACTGGATCGCTTGGCACGCTCGTCGGCCCGTCAAAGAAAATGCAGGAAATCTTCCGCCTGATCGAAATGGTGGCGCCCAGCACCGCCTCCGTCCTCATCACCGGGGCAAGCGGTACCGGAAAGGAAATGGTTGCCCGTACCATTCACGAACTGAGCCCGCGGCGCACGAAACCCTTTGTGCCGATCAACTGCGCCGCCATCCCCGAGACTCTGATCGAGAGCGAAGTCTTCGGACACGAGAAAGGCGCATTCACCGGCGCCCTGGAGCGTCGGACCGGCTGTTTCGAACTGGCGGAGGGAGGGACGCTGCTGCTGGATGAAATCGGCGAGATGCCGGTCGGGACCCAGGCCAAGCTTCTGCGCGTCCTCGAGGACCGCAAGCTTCGTCGTCTGGGCAGCAAGGTGGAAACCTCCGTGGATGTTCGCGTGCTCGCCGCTACCAACAAAATTCCAGACGAAGCCGTGGCTCGCGGCGAGCTGCGCAATGACCTCTATTACCGATTGAACGTTTTCAACATACACATGCCTTCGCTGCGCGAGCACAAGGAAGATGTTCCCGATCTGGTGCAAATACTTCTGGCTGAGATGAACGCCAAGCACGGCCGCAAGGTGGCCACGGTCAGCGAAGCGGTGCTGAATCAGTTTCACAACTATTCCTGGCCGGGCAATGTGCGCGAACTGCGCAACACTCTGGAGCGGGCCGTGATCG
>Ga0137409_10000406_pt1 | contig 46917 bp, 40 predicted proteins | sample CZODoug1_16funga_FD_122059 | JGI IMG/M metagenome (GOLD analysis project Ga0137409, IMG submission 122059) | Vadose zone soil fungal communities from Angelo Coast Range Reserve, California, USA - CZODoug1_16fungal (Hybrid Assembly) | ecosystem: Environmental > Terrestrial > Soil > Vadose zone...
GGCGGCGGCAGGATGAAGAACGGAGGGAGCAATCCCCCGGCTCCGGGTAACCGATGTGCGGAGCCCCCGGGCGGCCTATCGTGCCGTCCCGGGGGCTTCGTGTTTATTATGCCCGCATGCTGCTCCCCATCGCCGCTACCGCCGGCGCCGCCCTGGGCGCCTGGGCCTATGGCACCTACGAGCCCAACAGCCCCCTCTTCGGGCGCGCGGTGGGCCGGGGGCCCACACGCGAGCGAGTAGCCTACCTCACCTTCGATGACGGCCCCAACCCCGCGGCTACGGAGCCGATTCTCGAGACCCTCGCAGCCTCGAATGTGCCCGCGGCCTTCTTCCTGGTAGGCGAGCACGTGCGCCGGTTTCCCGCAGTGGCCCGCCAGGTCGCCGCAGCGCGACACGAGATCGGCAACCACACCCTGCGGCACCGAAAGTTGCACTTTCAGGGACCGCGCCGGATCCGCGAGGAGCTCGAGCGCACGCACGAGCTCATCGTCGACACGACGGGCCGAGTCCCGCGCAGCTTCCGCGCGCCCCACGGGTACCGCAATCCTTTCGTGGGCGTCGCTACCCGACGTCTCGGCTACACGGTGTTCGGTTGGACGTTCGGCGTGTGGGACTCCGATCCTGGCGTCTCGGCGGACGAGATCCGAGCGCGCGTGCGCCGTCAGCTCCGGCCGGGTGCCATCATTCTGCTGCATGACGGCGATGGCTACGATCCGCACGGCGACCGCAGCCGCACCGCGGCCGCCCTCCCGGGGATCATCGCGGATGCGCGGGCCGCGGGCTATGCCTTCCGCCCGCTCGGGGACCTGGTCGCGTGAAATCGCGGACCAGGCGATGGCTGACGTGGCTCGTCGTCCTGGTGGGCGTCGGCCTGGCGCTGAAGTTCCTCACCGGCTTCCCGTGGCAGGTCACCTTTGCGGCGCTGCTCGACGCTGATCGCTGGCTCCTGGCCATCGCGCTCGCCGTCAACCTCTCGTCTCTCGTGGCTAAGGGGTGGGGCTGGCACCTGATCTTGAGGACCGTCGCGCCCCACAGCTGGCGGGTGGCCCAGGAAGCGAACCTGGTGGGTGCCGCCGTGAACGATCTGTCGGTCGCGGTGGCGGGCGAGGCGGCCCGCGTGCACTGGATCGTGCAGCGGGGAGGGGTGCCGGCCGGCGCCGCCGTGTCGTCCGTCGTGTGGGCGCGTGTGGCGGAAGGACTGGCGCTCGCGCTGTTTCTCGTGATGGCGCCGACTGTGCTGCAGCTCGAGCCGTGGATGCGGGCCGTGCAAAGCGGCGTAGGGCTGGCGCTCGTGCTGGTACTGCTGCTCGGATGGGGGCGCGGTTGGGCGTCGCTCGCCGACCGGCTGCCGGCGTCGGTCCAGTCGCGACTGGCCGTTTTGCGAACCATGGGAACGGGCGGCCGGTTGCTGTGGCCGACTGTCTTTGGCCTCTACAATTGGGCCGCCCAGTGGGCCACGTATCACCTCGTGTTGCGCGCCACCCACGTGCCGGTGTCGCTCGCCGCCTCCTTTACGGCTCTGATCGTGGTGAACCTGGGCGGCCTGCTGCGTCCCACACCGGCGAACGTGGGTGTTACCCAGGCGGCGTTGGTGGTGGGGTTGTTGCCGTTCGGCGTGGCGCCCGAGAATGCCGTCGCGGCCGGGCTGGCGCTGCAGGGGCTACAGGTGCTCCCCGTGCTGCTCCTGGGTGCGATGGTCACGGGGTGGCGCCTGCTCAAGCTCGAATCCGAGCTCGCCTAAAAAGCGACTGGGAGCGGGGAAAAAGGGTGACTCGGTTGGACTGCCCGCGCCTACCTTCCGCGGCGTGTCTCCGACGTACCGGATGCTCGACGCGACCGCGCGGCGACGCGAGGCCGACATCGCGGAGGTGGCGCACGCTCTGGCCGCGGCTCGATGCGCCGCCCGCCTGGCGGGGCTGGGAACCGGCGAGTTCGTGGTGCGGGAGCTGCTGCTCACGGTCATCCAGCAGATCGATCTGGCGGCGACCTCCCCCGTCCTCCACCATCCTCCACCGACCTTCTGAGCCGTGGCAAATCGGCGTCGGTGTCGTGGGCCTTGTGAAAGGGCACGCGAGGGCTTCGAATGGGCAGTAAGTGCGCGATCGAGTTGGCATAGAACTCGAGCAGCGGCCGGCCGCGGGGCAGCACGACCAGGCTGTCTCCCTCCTCGACGGCCAGCCGCCGCATCCGGAGCATCCGCCAGGCGCGGTCCCACACTTCCCGAATCCGAGCTCCGCCGCGCACCACCTTGGCGTTGACGGCTTCCAATCGGTCCCGCAGCTGGTCCATCCGTTCGAGCACGGCGGACTTGGGGATCATCGTCTGTCCGAACGACAGCAACGCCGCGGCGGCGAGCGGCACCGGTGTGACCGGAATGATCGCGCCGATGCGCTCCATCAGGAGCGCCGCGAGCTTCTCGAGCTCGGGTAGCCGCTGCTCCTTGGGGAGCTCGAGCACGCCAGGCGCGCGCGCGAGCCACTCCCGCAGGGAGATCGGCGCCCCGAAGTTCACCGCCGCGCGGCCGTAGCGCTTGAGCCGCCCGGTAACGAGCCGCAGCGCGTTGCTCCCCAGGTAGGTCGCCACGGTCCAGAGCTGCGCCAGGCGGCCGGGCCGGTCGCGCTCGTCCACTAGCTCGCGGATGAGCGCGCGGTCCTCGAGTACCCGGTCGAAGTTGATGGCGACCGGCACGAACCAGATGTCCCGATCGAACGCCGGGTCGAGCAGCGTGCTGCAGACGTAGTCGAGCAGGCCGAGCTTCGGCGGGCCGAGCCGGCCGTCGCGCGACAGGCGCCCTTCGGGAAAAAAGCCCTGCGTCACGCCGTTGCGGGTGATCAGACGCACGTACTGCTCGAGCACGGTGTGATACAAGGGCTCCCGGAAGCCGCGTCGGATGAAATACGACCCGAATGACTTGAACACGTACTCCAGGGGCCAGACGCGCGCCCATTCGCCCACCGCGTAGCTCACGTGCGCGCCATAGGCCAGCACGTACGCCACCACGACGTAGTCCACATTGGAGCGGTGGTTCATGGCATACACGACGACGTCCCGCTTGGGAATGCGCTCCAGCGCCGCCTCATCCTGGTAGTCGACGGTTACCCGGTACAGCAGGTTGAGGACGATCTTGGCGAGGTTGTAGCCGATCTTGTAATAGGACAGGACGTTGAGCTGCGGCACGATCTCGTCGACGTACTGCTCGACCCGCCGGCGCACGGCGGCGTCGGTGAGCGAGTGCTCCCGTGCGTGACGCAGGACGGCCTGCTCGACAATCGGATCGGCGGCGAGAACCGCCTTGGCGGTGCGGCGTTGCTGAAGATGATAGCGCGCCAGGCGCGTGCGGAACTCGTGGATCGTGCGGAGGGCCCGACGTCCGAGCCACCCGGTCACACGACGCTCCCTCCCTCCTTCTTGATCTGGGCGTATCCCATGCCGCGCAGGATGGCGATGCGCTTCGCCATGGGCGGATGGGTCGCGAGCGCATCGGCGAAGAGCCCTTCGTGCGCCGTCAGGCGCCGCCCCAACGGGTCGGCGATGCAGAGGTGGGCCGCGCCCCGCTTGATGGCCGTGGTCGGCGCGTCCGCGCCTTCGATTTTCTGGAGCGCGCTCGCCAGCGAGAGCGGATTGCGGGTGAACTGCGCGCTCATGGCGTCGGCCAGGTACTCGCGCTTGCGGCTTACCGCCAGCGCCAGGAGCTGCGTGATGATCGGCGCGAGGATCCACGAGACGATCCACACCACGAGAAGGATGACGAGCAGCGGGCCGGCGCCGCCCTTCTTCCCGCCTCCGCGCGAGCCTTCCCCGCCCCCGCCCCCACCACCCAGATTGATGCCCCCGCGCAGGGTACGGCTCACGCCATCGTGCATCAGGGCGACCGCGCCCACCAGGGCCGCGAGCATCGTCATGAGTCGTACGTCCAGGTTTTTCACGTGCCCGAGCTCGTGCCCGACCACCGCCTGGAGCTCGTCGCGGCTACACAGCTCGACCAGGCCCCGCGTCACTGCGATGTGCGAGTGCAGTGGATCGGTGCCGGTCGCGAATGCATTGGGATCGGGGTCATCCACGATCCAGATCCGCGGCCGCGGCACGCCGGCCGCGATGGCCATCTCTTCGACCACGTTGACCAGCTGCTTCTCTTGTGGATCAGTGGGATCGACGACTTCACGCGCCCCCGTGGACCAGAGCACCTTCTCGGGGCCCGTCGCGTACGCATACCACGCCGTCAGCAGGGCGACGACCGAGAGCGCGATCCCGAACCACGGGAAGCCGTGGTGGTACGCCGTGACCGGGGCGTCGCGAGTGGACAGGTAGTAGATGTAATCCCCGCCGAACCCGAGCCACGCGAAGAATGCGACGAAGCCAATCACCAGCAGGACTGTGCGCCGGCGATTGGCTTCCTGTTGTTGAAAGAGGTTGAGCGAAGTGTCGTCGCTCACACTTTCGGCTTCATCGAGAGATCGACCTGGGGCACGGCCTTCTCGGCTTGATCCTCGATTTCCCACAGATCGGCGGGCTGCGCCTTGGCGAGCCCCGCCACCAGGTTGGTCGGGAATTGCTGCTGCTTGGTGTTGTACTGCGTGGCCGTGTCGTTATACAGCTGGCGCGCGAACGACACTTTGTTCTCCGTCGACGTGAGCTCCTCCTGCAGCTGGCCGATGTTGCCCGTGGCCTTCAGCTGGGGGTATTGCTCCACCACCACCATGAGGCGCTGCAGCGCCGACGACAGGACGTTCTCCGCCTTGCTGATCTGTTTGATGCCTTCCGGTCCGGTCGCGTTGACCTTTACCGCCTGGTTCCGGGCCTGGATCACCGCTTCGAGCGTCGATCGCTCGAAGTCCATGGCTCCCTTGACGGCGTTCACGAGGTTGGGAATCAGGTCGTGGCGCCGCTTGAGCTGGACGTCGATCTGTTTGAATGCATTCAGCGTCTGGTTCTTGAGAGAAATGAGCCCGTTATATGCACCGATCACCCACGCCACCACGACCACCAGGAGAACCAGAAAAATGATCGAGCCCATGATTAACTCCGTTCCGAAGTGATCGACCCTACGCGTTGGCCGAGGGCAGGAGTTTCGCCAGCGCCTGCCGCACGGCTTCGGCGACCGTCGCGTCCTCGGGGCCGAGCCGCGCGAGGGGATGGGCCGTCTCGATGTGCAGCTCGACGCCCCGGCCTACTGGAATGCGGTGCCAGGAGCTCGGGCTCTCCGGGTCGCGCGCGGCGTCGCGCGCCAGCCACGCGGTCAGCGCCCGTCCCGACTTGCCGCGTGGTGGCGTGCCCTTGCTTTTAAGCGCCAGCCGGTCCGGCACCGGCAGCGAAGCGCCCAACGCCTGCGCCGCGCGGCGTTCCAGCACGTCACCGGTCTGGTCGTGCATCTCCTTGATGATCGTCGCCAGGGTCGTCCCCTCCATCTGCCGCAGCTTGATCCACAAGAGCTGGAGGAAATGGCGGTAGGAATACGTCGCCGCCGTGCCGCGTCCTTCGGGAGGACTGACGAGGCCCTTGGTGACGTAGAACCGGATGGTCCGCTCGCTCGGCTGCGCCTGTGCGGCGGCGTTGATCGGTGTGATCGCGGAGGCGTCGAGCACCGCTCCCACCAGCGCGGCCAGATCGCGCAGGTTCCACGGGGCGAGGTTGCGATACTCGCGCAGCGCGTGCAGCGGCTCGCCGTGCGACGCTCCCGTCACGCCTTGGCGCTCCCCCGCGCGCGCTCCTCCTCCATCCGGAACACCGTGGCAAGCCAATCCGTCACTTCGCGCAGGTTGAACGGCTTCCGAATCACGACGCACTGGTGCCGCTCGAGCCAAGTGCGCACCTCTTCCGCTTCTGCGTCCCCCGTCATGATCGCGATCCGGCCCTCGAATATCGGCCAGCGGTGCACGATGGCGAGATAGAGCGCGAGCCCCGACATCGTCGGCAGGTGGATGTCGAGCAGCAGGGCGTCGGGCTGCTCGGCCGCGAGCAGCTCGTAGGCGGTCTCGGCGCTGCCCGCGCCGATCACGCGAAGGCCGTGGCGCGAGAGCGAGCGCTCCAGCACCCGACGCAGCTGCGCCTCGTCGTCGACCACGAGGATGGTGCGGGGCGCCGCGTTCATGAGGCGGAGGCCTGTGACTGTTGCGGCGTCAGGAAGCGTTGGACCACACGGGCCAAAGCCTCGCTTGATCCCAGGGACAGGCGCATCTCCCCGGCCGTGAGCCCGAGGTACGCGCGCGCGTGCAGTTGCAGGGTCTTGGTCTGCGCGTAGCCCAGCCGCTTCGCCACGTCCTCGATCGTGAAGCCGGGGTCCTGCAGCAGACGGTGCGCGTACAGCACCCGCGCAGCGGAGAGGAAGTGCCGAGGCGACGGTAGCCCCACGCGCGTAAACCACCGCTCGCAGGTACGCCGGTCCACCCGGGCGCGCATCGCGACCTGCCCCACGGTCTGCACCTCGCCGGGCGAGCGGAGCGCTTCCTCCAGCACCCAGCGCAGTTCGCTCGGCAGTGGTGCGAGCGCGTCGCCCATCTGGTCCAGCAGTTGCCGGGACGAGGAGCGCGCTTCCTCCTGCCCCAGCACCTCCCGCAGCCGGGTCGGGTGGTCGTCGTAATTGGCGAACACGGCGTGCTGGATGCCTCGCTGCCCCAACGCCAAGAGCACACCGGCGGTGCCGGGAGTGAGGGTGGTGTACAGCATCAGGGGGAGCGAGGGGAACAACACCCGCAGCCGCTCGATCTCCTGCGACCGCGCCTGGCCGGACAAGAGCGGGTCCACAACCGCCAGCTCGACGGGCCGGCCGCGGATGCCAGTCAGCACATCGTCCCAACTTGATACCTGCGCGACAATGAACCGGGAGCCCGCAGCCCGGCGGAGTTTGTGGAATTGGACGTCGGGAACGGCAGCTAATACGAGCATGAATCCCCCAAAACCCCTAAATGCCGCAAAAACGCCCTAAAGTGCCGCAAAAACGCCCTAAAATTCGGACGCCCCCGGACCCAGGTTGTGATGTCCCTGTTGCGTCGACACCACACCTGGTCTCGGAGGTCACATGTCTCGGATTCGCGCCCTGCTCGCCCTGCTCGTCGTCGCCTTCGCCCTCTCCACCGTCGCCTGTGCCGACGCTACCGGCCCCCGCCACGGCTGCGATATCAACAACAGCAACACCTGCCGCTAGGCATCTCAGCCACCGAGTTGCGCGAGGGACTCGGAAACCTCGCGCAGCTCGGCGGTTTGCACCACCGGCTCCGTCGCCAGCTGCATTTCCCGCGCAACCGCCTGCTGGCAGTCGGGCAGCCCAGCCAGAATCCGCTCGATCCGAAACTCGAACTCATGCAGTCCGGCCGCGGCCGCGATCGCGAGTGCCTCCTTCAACAGCACCTCCGCCCGGCGGTACCGCCCGAACCGTGCCTGGCCGATCCCCTGTTTCAGGTAGAAGTCCGCTCGAATGTTGGGTGGCATGTCCGCGAGCCGGTCCTCACAACGCTCGCGCCAGCGGGCGAACCCGACGTGATCCCGCCGATACGAGGCGCAGTGCATCAGCTCGACCAGGGCGTTGCTGACCGTTTCCTGGGTGCGGCCGCGGCGGAACACCTCTGCCAGCGCTCGCTCCGCCCCGGTCGCGTCGCCGACACTGAGGAGCATGGTTCCCACGTCACCCAGCGCGCGCAGCTTCGAATCGTCCTCTTCGTATAGCTGGAACGCGTGCCATGCGTGGGGGATCGCCTCGGCCGGCTGTCCCATGTAATAGAAGGCGGCCGCGATGCCCTGCTCTGCACGGGCCTCGACATCCCGCTCGCCGGCGGCGCGGGCGTCCCCGAGGATCTCCTCGAGCCGGCGCTCGGCGTCCGCGAGGTTACCGCGGCCCAGCATCGTGTTGGCCCGACCGATCCGGCTGAGCAGGGCCGAGTAGCGGTCGCCGCCCACGGTCGCCAGCTCCCCAGCCTCGGTGTAGGCAGCGTCAGCTTCGTCGAACCGGTTCAGCTTGCGGTGCACGCGGGCGAAACGCAGCTGCGCCGCGACCTGGTCCTTCGTGGACAGGCGGTTCCCAACGACCAGCAGCAGGGTGGTCAGCACATCGAGCGCTTCCTCGAGCCGCAGCTCGGCCTCGAGAAAATGCGCGTACGCGAACAGGGCCGGCGAGATGAGCTGGATGTCCCCGAGTCGGTAGGACTCCGAGGCGCTCTTGGCGATTCCGTGCACGTGCGCGCCTTCGGTCGCCGCAGCGTGAAGCTCGCGGCAGAACCGATCGGTTGCCACCCACTGATAGTGGAATGCGTCCGTCGAAACCGGCGCCCGATCGGACGCCAGCAGGTCCACGAGCCGCAGCGCGAGAAACGCGCCCTGCCCCAAGCGCGCTTCCAGCGTGGTGGCCGATTCCGGACCGGACACCCGCTGCAAGAAGATCGCGTGTGGCAGCGATTCGAACTTCAGACCTGAAACCGGCATTCCTAAATGTTCTCCGAGTGTGAGGCTTGGCTGGCTGGCGCGTCCACCTAGGGCAGGGGCCATGCCTCAACGCAACGTGCGGCTGGCTCAGAAGATAGCGTTCTCGAGGTGTTTCCGTTAGGCCGCAGATTTCGCGTTTTCTGGCTTTTCGCCGCATGGTTCCGATGTCGGTCGCGTAGCCACTCCTCCCCTTATTCCGGCCCATGCGCCGGGGCCTCACCCTCGTCGAACTCGTGGTCGTGCTGGCGATTCTCGCCATCGTGACGGCCGTCACACTCCCGCGCCTGGCGGGCTTCTGGGACTGGTTGGCCGTAAACACGGCCGCACAGGAGGTGACCGCGGCGGTGGCGGTCGCCCGGCACTCGGCCGTCACGCAGGGCACCCGCGCCCGAGTGCTGATCGCCGCCGACTCGCTTCGCATCGACCGCTGGGTCGGCGACTCCTGGGGCGCCGTTCACCGCTGGCCAGGTCCGGATCGGCATGGTGTCATGCTGGCCGTCTCCAACCCGGTGGTCGTGTTCGACGCCATCGGCATCGGGTGGGGCGCATCGAACACTACGGTCGTCCTGCGCCGGGGCACACGGGTCGAGAAGATCACGGTGTCGCGCATCGGGCGGGTCAAGCGGTGGTAGCGGTGCGTGCAACCCTTTTCCGGGGATGGGCATCAAACGGGGTGGAGCCGTAACACCGGCCTGGGAAGGGGCGTGAAACATCCCACCGACCCAGCCGTATCAGGAGAGAGTCATCGCGCAAGGGTCGCGGCCGAAGTGTGACGGCCACTTCGCCCGACCGCCAGCCCGGGGAGTTTTCAGCCCCGGGTTTGGTTTTTCTATGGCCCCGGTGTCCGCACCCCGACCACGTCAAAACTGAACGTGACGCGATCCGCCACGCGAACGGTGCCGGCCGGTCCGCCGCGAAAAGGTCTGATGCCGTAGTCCGTCTGTTTTACCGAGAAACCGCCCGTCGCCCGCAGCGTGTCCGCCCCGACCTCCGCGCGGATGTCACAGCTCACATCACGGGTCTGCCCGGCGAGTGTGAGCCGGCCCTGGATCTGAAATCCATCGGCGGTGCGCGTTACGCTATCTGAAGCGAAACTGATCACCGGGTGCTCGTCCACGTGCAGTACCTCGGTCCGCATGGCTTTGGTGACCTTGCGGATCTCAGCCGTGTCGGGAGGCGTGAGGACCTCGAGACTGTCCGCGGGTACGACGATCTCCACACGCGACTCGGCGGGCGCGTTCGGGTGGTAAACGATACGGCCCGTGACCCCACGGGCGCGGATCACATGCGCGTGGCCCGCGAAGCCGAACAGCCCCGCCTTGCCCGTCTTCACTTCAAACTGGCTGGCGGCGGACAGCACATAGACCACGGAGTCTGGCTCGCCAGCCTGGGCCCACGCGGCAGTGGGGCCGAGCCAGGTCGCTCCAGCCAGGAGGGCGCAGCGAACGACGTTCATCCTCGCCCCGGCGCGAGAAACCGGTTCAACCCCTGCTCGAACGGGAGCGGCCGGATGCCGAACACCGATTCGATCGCATTTGCCGGGGTGGCGCTGCCTTCGACCAGCATTTGCAGCTGATCGCTCGTCAGCGGCGCCGCGGCGCCGAGGACGTCGAACGCGCCCGCGGCCGCCCGCGCCAGCGCGAGCGGCAGATGCACGAGCGGACGGGGGTGCCGGGTGGCCCGCCCGATCGCTAGCAGAAATTCCTCGTAGCTCAGGACTTCCGGTCCGCCCAGCTCGAACGCGCCGGCGAGCGCCGGCTGCTCGACCGCGAGGGCGAACGCGAGGGCGACGTCCTCGACCCAAACGGGCTGCGTGGGGAAGTGGCCGTCGCCGAACACCGGGACGACCGGAGACCAGCGGTGCAGTCGGGCGATGGTGCGGATCGGCACGTTCTCCGGACCATTGATGATCGAGGGCCGGAAGACGGCGTTCGACAAGCCCGACGTGCGGACCAGCTCCTCGGCCTGCCACTTGGTCCGATGATAGCGGGTCGCTCCCGACTCGTCCCGCGCGCCGACGGCGCTCATGTGCACGAACCGCTCCACTCCGGCACCGCGCGCGGCTGCGAGCACGCGCCGGGTGCCCTCCACGTGCACGGCGTGAAAGGTGGCGCGACCCGTTTCGACGATGATGCCGACCAGGTGGACGACCGCGCGCGCGCCATGGGTGAGCGTCGAGAGTGCCGCCGGGTCGGCCAAATCGCCGGGGACGAGCTCGACGCCGAGGGTCTCGAGGGTTCGCGCCCGGCTGGGACTACGCACCAGCACGCGGATCGTATGTCCGCGTCGCGCCAGCACGGCGCTGATGTGCCGTCCCACAAATCCGCTGGCTCCGGTGACGGCGATCAGCACGACCGGCCCCGATCAGGTCGACCCTGTGCCGCCCTCGTCGAGGAACACGAGCGTGCGGCGCCGCGCGACCACCGAGACCAGTGCCTCGTAGACCTTGGGATCGAGCACCGTGCCGGAAAGGTCCGCGGCCCGCTCCACCGCCTTCTCGGGACTCATCTTTTCCTGGTACGCGCGCGACGTGCTGAGGGCGTCGAACACTTCGGCCGCTCCGATGATGCGGGCGCCTATCGGGATCTCCTCGCCACGCAGCCCGTCTGGGTAGCCGGTCCCATCCCACCGCTCGTGGTGGTGGCGCACTGCCGGGATGATGTCGCCAAGGTGTGTGAGCGGCGCGAGGATCTGGGACCCAATAATCACGTGCTGTTTGACGTGCTCGAACTCGTCGGGGGTGAGCGCACCCTGTTTGTTGAGGACCGATTCGCGTGTGCCGATCTTGCCGAGGTCGTGCAACCGGCCCGCCACCCGCACGTGCTCGACGTCTTCTTCCGGAATTCCGAGCTCGTGGGCGACCGTGGCGGAGAGGTCGGCGACGCGCGCCGAATGCCCCCGCATGTAGGGGTCTTTCGCCTCGAGGGCGTTCACCAGGGCTTCGAGCGTGGCGATCGACAGCCGCTCCAGCTTCATACGCTCGCGTTGCAGCTCCGCGGTGCGGGTGCTGACCTCTTCTTTGAGCCACTGGTTCAGCTGGCGGTTCTCGAGCAGCATCTCGCGCCGCTTGAGCGCCCGTTGGACCGCGCGCCCCAGGTCGGCCAGCTCGATCGGCTTCGTCAGGTAGTCCATGGCGCCCCGCTGCATGCACAGGGCGGCGCTGGTGGCGTCGTTCACCGCGGTGAGCATGAGGATCGCGAGCTCGGGCTCGATCTCGATGGCTTGGGGCACGAGGTCGACGCCGCTGGTGCCGGGCATGCGGATGTCGCACAGCATCAGCGCGATGCGGTGCCGCCGAAGCTGCTGCAGGGCCTCCTCACCGGAGCCGGCGGCGTACACCTCGTATTGCTGTTGCGTGAGGAACTTCTTGAGGGCGTTCCGGATCGGCTCCTCGTCGTCCACGACCAGGATCTGGACGGGACCCGCCATGTCGGCCACTGGCGTCCTCCTTATGGGAGTCCTTCACGAACCTGCCACGAAGGTCACTTCCACCGGCTCCGGGAGCAAGCCCGCGCCGTGGGCGCGACCCAGCAGCTCGGCCACGGCGCGTCGGCCGGTTGGGCCGTAGTCCACCGTGTAGGCGTTTACGTACATGCCGACAAAGCGGTCGATGCGCGACGCGTCCAGGCCGCGACCGTAGGCTGTCGCGTGCGCCAGGGCCTCGGCGCGGTGGGCGAGGCCGTACTGAATGCTGGCCTTGAGATCGCGGGCGATGTCCCGCATCAGCGCGTCTCCCAGGTCGCGACGCACCACGTTGCCGCCGAGCGGCAACGGCAGGCCCGTCTCGTCGTACCACCACTCGCCGAGATCGACCCAGAGGTGAAGGCCGCGGTCGGCGTAGGTGAGCTGGCCTTCGTGGATGAGGAGCCCCGCGTCCGCCCGTCCCGCTGCCACGTACTCTTCGATCTGGTCGAACGGCACGACGACGTGGCGCGCCGCCGGCTGGTACAATTTGAGCGCCAGGTACGCCGTGGTGAGCTCGCCCGGGACCGCGACGAGTACGCTCCTCGCCCCGAGCGCGGCCCGGGGATCGGCGGGGCGCGCGGCGCGCGCCACGATCCGCGGCCCATAGCGGTCGCCGATGCTCGCTCCGTGGGCGAGCAGCGCATAGCGATCGGCCAGGTAGGCGTAGGCGTGCAGCGAGACGGCCGTCACCTCCAGCTCGCCGGCGAGGGCGCGTCGGTTCAGGGACTCGATGTCGCCGAGCTCGTGCACGTAGCGGCGATCGCCGGTGTCGATCTTGCCGGCGGCGAGCGCCCAGAACATGAAGGCGTCGTCCGCATCCGGGCTGTGTGCCAGATGGATCGTCTGCGGGGCCTTAACCGCCACGCGGCGTCTTCCCCGCGGTCGCCGCGGTGGCCTGCTCGTGGAAGGCGTCGAGGTTCTGGGCGTGCTCGTCGTACTCGGGCCGCCGGCGCTTACGCTCCGCCGCTTCGTGCTCGAGGAATTCGCGATAGGCGCGCCCCGCGCCCGCGGTGTCCCGCTCGAGCTCGAGACCGCGCGCCCGCAGCATGAATCCGAAGAGGTGTGTGGGAACGGCTCGGCGGATGGTGTCCGCTTGCGCCACCGCCGCCGCGGCGTTGCCGCCGGTCAGGTCGAGCACGCCGATGTGGTAGCGGGCGTCCACGTCCAGCGCCGGCAGCATGGCGTACGCCTGGAGCGCCATCGGGAGGAAGAATTCCGCGCTATCCGCCTTGCCCTGAGTGTGCAGGGTCATGACGCGGTTGTAGAGCCGGGTCGCTCGCTCCTCGGGAGACATCTGGGAAATGTCGGGCGCACCGACGGGGAGCAGGGAGCGGGGAGCGGTTCCTCCCGTTGCGTCGTTGAGTCCCGCTCCCCGCTCCCCGCTCCCGCCGAAACGGAGCGCGACGACCGTCAGCAGAGCCCCGAGCGCGGCCCCCGCGACGCTCCAGGGAAGGCCGGCCCGCCAGCCGGATGCTTGCCCGCCACCCACCTGGGCACCGCACTTGTGACAGAATCGCGCCGTAGCGGAGAGCCCAGCGCCGCACACATGACAGTTCATGGACGTGGGAATCTAACTGGCAGGAATACTGCGGAGAGCGTAGTCTATCCCGAATGAGCGCTCCCTTTCCCGGGCAGGACCGCGCCAAGCACATGGGCGAGTTGAAGCGCGGGGATGAGCGGTGGGAGGTGTTTGTCGAGATGCAGCCCGACACCGAGGTGGGTGCTGTGCGCGGGCGCGTGCATTTCGTGAGCGGGGAGCGCCGCCGCACCACGAGCTGGATTTTCCTCGAGCCCTCGGAGCGCGAGATTCAGGAGCGCTTCGGGGAATTTTCGGCCGTCGAGCTGTGGCATTTCGTGGCGGCGCTGGACGGCTAACGCGGTGCGCGGAGAAGATTGCAAAGTTCGCACATTTCGCCCCGCACCAATGCATCTATAACGGGTGTGGGACGCCACAGGCAGGACATCTGTTGCGTCCGTGACACGAAACGGTTGACACCCCGCCGCAACCCCGGTACTTTCCCGCATGCCCGGGCCCTCGTCGTTCGTGGCATCGTCTGTGCGCTCCCCCCTCATGGACCGTTCTAGGAGACCGATTTTATGACTGCGACGTTGGAGCCAACCACATCCACGACCGGGGCGAAGCCGGCGGCGGGCGCGTCGCCCGCCGATGTGGTACGGAAGGCGAAGGAAGCAGGCGTGCAGGTGGTGGACCTGCGGTTCACCGACTTGCCGGGCACGTGGCAGCACTTCTCGATCCCGCTCAAAGAGCTGACCGAAGACCTGTTTGCCGAGGGGATCGGGTTCGACGGCTCCTCGATCCGTGGGTTCCAGGCGATCAATGAGAGCGACATGTTGCTGTTCCCCGATCCGGCGAGCGCTTTCGTCGATCCGTGTCTCGAAGTACCGACGCTGTCGCTCACGTGTGACGTGGCCGACCCGGTGACCGGGCAGCGGTACTCGCGCGATCCGCGCTACGTGGCGCAGAAAGCGGAGCAGTACCTCACCAAGACCGGGATCGCGACGACGGCGTACTACGGACCCGAGGCGGAGTTCTACATCTTCAACTCGGTCCGCTTCGACCAGAACGCGCACGAGGGCTACTACCACATCGACTCCGAGGAGGGCATCTGGAACTCGGGGACGAACGGGAGTCCGAACCTGGGGCACCGGCCGCGGCACAAGGAAGGCTACTTCCCGGTGCCGCCGGTGGACCGGCTGCAGGATCTGCGCTCGAAGATCATGCTGGCGCTGATCGCGTCGGGTGTGGACGTCGAGGTGCACCACCATGAGGTGGGTACGGCGGGGCAGACCGAGATCGACATGCGGTTCAACACGCTGGCCCGCATGGGTGACCAGCTGATGATGTACAAGTACATCGTCAAGAACGTGTGTCACCAGAACGGGTACACGGCGACGTTCATGCCCAAGCCGATGTTCGGGGACAACGGGTCGGGAATGCACGTGCACATGAGTCTCTGGAAGGACGGGACGAACCTGTTCTTCGACCCCAAGGGGTACGCGCTGCTGTCGGACGCGGCGCGCTGGTACATCGGCGGGCTGATCAAGCACGCGGCGGCGTTGCTGGCGTTCGCGGCCCCGACCACCAACAGCTACCGGCGGCTGGTGCCGGGCTACGAGGCGCCGATCAACCTGATCTACTCGCAGCGCAACCGTTCGGCGATCTGCCGCATCCCGGTGTATTCCAAGTCGCCCAAGGCGAAGCGCGTCGAGTTCCGGGCGCCCGATCCGTCGAGCAACCCGTACCTGACGTTCGCGGCGCTGCTCATGGCGGGTCTGGACGGCATCAAGCACAAGATCGAGCCGCCCAAGCCGATGGATGTGGATCTGTACGACCTGGAGCCGGAAGAGCGGAAGCACGTCAAGAACACGCCGGGCTCTCTGAACGAGTCGCTCGCGGCGCTCGAGGCGGACCATGCCTTCCTGCTCGAGGGCGGGGTGTTCACGCCGGACCTGATCGAGACGTGGATCGCCTACAAGCGCGCCAAGGAAGTCGATCCCGTGGCGCTGCGGCCGCATCCGTACGAGTTCTTCTTGTACTACGACGTGTAAGCCGAGGGCGGCAACGGACGGCAACGGGCGGCAGGGGGACGGAACTCTGCCGCCCGTTTGCCTTCTGCCGCCTTCTGCCGCCCTCTATCTTAGGTCTCCATGACCGCCACCGCCGCCGACACCCGCGACATCATCGACGAGTTGAAGAAGCGGCATGTGCGGTTCCTGCTGCTTCAGTTCACCGATTTGTTGGGCGTCAATAAAGCCGTGGAGGTCCCGTCCTCGCAGTTCGAGCGGGCCCTGGCCGGCGAGGTGACGTTCGACGGCTCGGCGCTCGAGGGGTTCGCCCGCGTGGAGGAAGCGGATGCACTGCTCGTGCCCGATCTCGCAACGTTCCGCGTCTTCCCCTGGGACAGCGGCACCACCGAGGGCGGGGACGGCGAGGTGGATGGAGCGGTGGCGCGACTGATCTGCGACATCGGTTATCCTGACGGCCGGTCGTTCGAGGGGTGCCCTCGCACCACTCTGAAGCGTCAGATCGAGCGGGCCGCGAAGCTCGGCTTCACGATGCGCGTAGGCTGCGAGGTGGAGTTCTTCATCTTCGAGCACACCGAGCGCGGCGAGCCAACGACACGGACGCTCGACGCCGGCAGCTACTTTGATCTGGTCCCGGTGGACCGCGGAGAGCAGGCGCGCCGGGCGATTGTGGCGGCGCTCGAGCACATGAAGCTCAGCGTCGAGGCCTCCCATCACGAGGTCGCGCCCGGCCAGCACGAGATCGACTTGAGCTACGCCGAGCCGCTGACGATGGCCGACCAGTGGGCCAGCCTCCGCTTCATCGCCCGGACCATCGCGGTCCGGTACGGTCTGGTCGCGACATTCATGCCCAAGCCGATCTACGGCCGCAACGGCTCGGGGATGCACACGCACCAGTCATTGTTCGCCAAGGGAAAGAACGCGTTCTTCCACGCCCAAGGGCCAATCCAGCTCTCCGAGGTCGGCCGGTGGTACATCGGCGGGCTGCTGCGACACGCTCGGGGCTACTGTGCGGTGACTAATCCACTGGTGAATTCGTACAAGCGGCTAGTGTCGGGTTTCGAGGCCCCGGTGAACGTCTCGTGGTCCACACAGAACGTGTCTCCCCTCATCCGGGTGCCGGCCCAACGCGGCGAGGCGACTCGCTGCGAGAATCGCATGCCCGACCCTTGCGGCAATCCGTACCTCGCGATCGCCGTGCAGCTCGCTGCCGGTCTGGACGGCATCCACGAGCGGATTGACCCGGGCGAGCCGGTGAACAAGAACATCGCGCGCATGTCGTACCGCGAGCGCCGCAAGTTCCGTATCGACGACCTTCCCCGGGACCTGCACGAAGCCCTCGATTATCTGGAGAAGGATGCCGTGGTCCGTGAGGCGCTGGGCGAGCACATCTACGAGCGGTATCTGGACGCAAAGCGCGAGGAATGGCAGGAGTATATCGGCCAGGTTGGTGAATGGGAACTGAATAGATACTTGGGACAATACTGAAGGCGTAGCACACAGACGTAGCACGAAGGCGTAACACAGAGGCGTAGCACAAAGACGTCGCGCCAAGGCGTAGCACGAACTGCGCCGTCACCTATCCGGTGGCGGGTGAGCGATCAAACGCCCCAGCGTCTTGATTACGAGGGCGACTCGACCCTCGATCTCGTGAATGGCGCGCGCACGGACCGGATCGAGCGCCGCGGAGACCCGCAGCTGCGTCAGCGTTTCCTGAGCCGACCCCCGAGCGTACTGCAAGAACTGGCGGAATTCTGGGATGGTGCCCCGGCCGCAGGCCTCCGCTATGTTTGAGCTGACGGAAAGCGCCGCCCGGACGAGCTGATCAGCTCGCGGCCCTGCTCCCGGTCCGGATAGCGTCTTGCTCAAACGAGCGATCTGGACGGAAACCTCTATAGCGACTTCGTGTACCCACAGCCGACGAGCGTAGGCGCGTAGGGTCATGGCGAACGATAGGAAGGGGCCTCACTGACGGTGGCATCTGTTTCCCGCCTCCGCTGGGCGTTTTTGTGCAACGCCGTTGCGCGACGCCTCTGCTCGACGCTGTTAGGGTTACTGTTCCTCGCCTGCGACGGCGTATCGCGTCCCGACGACACCCTGGGCCTCCAAAGCAGCGCCCGCTGGGAATGGCACGGCCACCTGGTCGTGGAGCGTGACTCCACGCTCACCCTGGTTCGGATGACGATCGACACGGCGCACGGCGGCCATGACGTGGGCCTGGCGCGATACGACTTCAACCCCGCCGAGGGCGAAGGAGACGAGTACTCGCTGACCCTCGCGCTGGACCTGGAACACGTGCGTGACCTGCGCCAGAACGTCCCCTACGCGCTGGGTCCCCCGCCCGCGCGCATCCCCGCGTACGGCACCGTGACCTGCCTGTGCCGTCCGCTGAGACCGGACTCCGTCCGCGGCACATTCACACTCGCGACGCGCGGCCTGCGGCAGATCACCGGCCGGGTGGACGCAGCCCTGTATTTTACGGAATGGAACGACGCCGCCCGCCACGTGACCTATTCGCTGCATCAGCGCATTGATTTGCTCAAGTAGACTGGCGATCGCAGTGGCGGTGGCAGTCCTGACCGCCGGTCCCCCCGTCCGTCTGGCCGGCCAATCCAGTACTCCCACGATCGACACGATCATCGTCGTCAACCGCAACGTGTTCGATCTTCAGGAGGCCGACGCGCCCGGCTTCATCGCCCGGCTCGCGAATCGGCTGCACGCGCGCACGCGCGCGGGAGTCATCCGCGCCACGCTGCTCGTCAACCCCGGGGACCGCTACGACTCGGCGCGGGTGGCCGAGAGCGAGCGGGCCCTGCGCAACCTGTACGTCTTCAGTCGCGTGCGCATCGACACCACGCGCCTCGAGGGCCGCCTGGCGCTGCGCGTCGCCACCACCGACGGTTGGAGCACGAAGCCTCAGCTCGGCTACTCGTCCGCGGGCGGTGATGCGACGTGGATGGTCGGTCTCGTGGAAGACAATCTGTTGGGCACCGCGACCTCTCTCACCGCCGTGTACAACAAGACGCCGGACCGCACCAGCTTCGATCTCGGGCACATCAATCCCCACTTTCTTTCGCGCCGGGGCTGGCTGCAGGGCAAGTACAGCAACAAGTCGGACGGCAATCGGGGCACCTGGCTGATGGGAGTGCCGTTTTACGAGACGGCCGCGCGGCGCGCGTTCATCACCGACGGCGAGGCGGCGTCCGAGCGCGTGCTCGTGTTCCGGCGTGATGCTCTCGGGAGCAGTGTCGTCGACACCGTCGAACGGCGCGCCCTGCGCGTGGGCATCGTGGCGGCGTTCGCTCCGCACGCGACCACCGCAGGCTACGTGCGGCTGTGGCTCGCCGGCCAGTGGCGCCGCGAGGACTTTGCGCCCGAAACGACCACGCTGTTCCCGCACTCGGTGTTCGGCACCGTGGGTACGGGAGTGGACGTGGGGCATGTGCGGTTCCAGGTGCTCGAACGATTCAACTCCTACGCCCGGCGCGAGGACGTGGATGTGTCCCAGTTGCTGCACGTCGGTGTGTGGGCGGCGCCGCGCGCGTGGGGGTATCCGTCCGGCCAGGCGGGCATCGGGCCGGAGCTGAGTGCCCAGGTCGCGGCGCCCTGGCGGGGTGGTTTCGCGGTGCTGCAGGCGGCGGCGAACGGCGTCTTAACTACCGGGCGTCCCGATTCGGGGCGGGTTGCGGCCGGCCTGACCGTCGCGAGCCAGAACGTCGTGCAGCAGACGTTGATTCTCCACGTCGAGGGCGCTCAGCTGCGTCGGGCCAAGCCTGGCGCCGAGTTCGATCTGTGGAACTCGCAGAACGGGCCACGCGTCTTTGGAATCCACCAGTTTACCGGCACACGCCGGGTCTGGCTCGCGCTCGAGGACCGGCTGTTGGTCGCGGAGGACCTGTGGGGCCTCATGGGGGTCGGGGTCGCGCCGTTCCTCGACTATGGTGGCGCGTGGTTCGAGAACGAGGCCGCCCGTCTGGGTGGCTCGGTGGGTATGTCGCTGCGGATCGGGCCGACCCGGGCGGTGCGGGGCGATGTGGCGGAGTTCGCCTTCGGATATCGCTTCGGGAAGGGGTTCACCGGGAGTCGTTGGGGCTTCGCGATCCGCAAGGGCGTGCGGTACTGAACCGCTGCAACATCTCGAGCCCGTCCGGCGTTAGCATCAGCATGGAGACAAAGCGGCGGCTGATTGCTGTGATCGTCATCGTGGCTAGTCTGTGGACCATGCTGCACGTGTACGTGGGGCAGCGCTTGCTCGCCCAGACGCGGCTCGCGCCCGCGTGGCGTCTGCTCGGCTGGGTGGGCATTCTGCTCCTGGTCGTGGCACCGTTCGTGGCGCTGTTCGCGGGACGGTCCGAGCGGATGCCGGCGAAACGGGGTCTCGAGGTTGCCGGCTTTACCGCTCTCGGTCTGTCGTCGCTGTTGATCGTGTTCGCGCTCGCGGGCGACCTGTTGCACCTGCGCGCGTGGATCGGCGCCGGCGGCTCGAGCGCCGTCGTCGTGGGCGCTGCGGTTGCCGTGCTGCTGATCGGCCTGTGGCGAGCCCGTCGGCCCGCGATGGTGCGCGTGGTCGACGTCCCGATCAGCGGGCTGCCATCCGATCTCCAGGGATTCCGAATCGCGCAACTCTCCGACCTGCACGTCGGCCCGACGCTCAAGCGGGACTTCGTCGAGCGCGTGGTGGACACGACCAACGGTCTCAAGCCCGATCTGATCGCGCTGACGGGGGACGTAGCCGACGGATTCCCGCCCGCGCTGCGCGACGACGTGGCACCGCTCGCCGGCCTCGAGGCGCCGCACGGGAAATACTTCGTAACGGGGAATCACGAGTACTACTGGGATGCGGCCGGATGGGTGCGCGAGCTGGAAGGGCTCGGCTTCAATGCACTCGTCAACGGGCACCAGGTGATCCGCCAGGGGGCGGGCCGGATCGTCCTCGCGGGCGTCACGGATCTTTCGAGCGGCGGCCTCCCCGGACACACTTCCGATCCCGCGGCGGCGGTGGCGGGGGCGCCGGCGAGCGATGTGCGGGTGCTGCTGGCGCATCAACCGAAGAGCGCATTCGCGGCACGCGCCGCCGGGTACGATCTGCAGCTCTCGGGGCATACGCACGGCGGGCAGTACTTCCCGTTCAACTTGCTGGTGCGGCTGTTCCAGCCGTTTGTCGCAGGACTCCATCGGCTGGAGGCGATGTGGCTGTATGTGAGCCGGGGCACGGGGTACTGGGGGCCGCCGCTGCGCTTGTGCGCACCTGCCGAGATCACCTTGATTCAGCTGGTGCGCGCGTGAGCGCGTCGGCTCCCCACCCCCACCCGAATGGGTGGCAGCGGTCGGTGTCCGGTCTTGACGGTCGCCAGACCCAGGGGTATCGTCCGGGTCCTGTCGCATCTAGTAGCACTGTACCGATTTGGAGTGCCATCGACTCGTGATGCAGCTCGCGCTGGTTCTGCTGCTGGTCCTGGTCCTGCTGAGCATTAGCTCAGGACAGGGTCTGCGGCGCGCGCCAAGCAAGCACATGAGCAGCTAGCGATACAAGAAGGACGCAGTGAGCGCCGCGGACCGAGAAGGTCCGCGGCTTTTTTTTCACCATGCATGCGAGACGGGGAGCACGGGAGCCATGGGGAGAGACGTCATCATCTTCGACACCACTCTGCGCGACGGCGAGCAGGCGCCCGGCAATTCGATGACGGCCGAGGAGAAGCTACGTCTCGCCCGCCAGCTGGATACGCTCGGGGTGGACGTGATCGAAGCCGGGTTCCCGAGCGCATCGGAGGGCGACCGGCGGGGCGTCCGGGCGATCGCCGAGGCTCTGCGCCGCCCCGTGATCGCCGCCCTCGCCCGGTGTCACGAGCGGGACATCGATCTCGCCGGTGAGGCCGTGCGAGCGGCGGCGCGCCCACGGGTCCACGTCTTCATCGCCACGTCCGACCTCCACCTCCAATGCAAGCTGCGGATCAGCCGCGACCAGTGTCTCGAGCTGGCGGGCGAGTCGGTGCGCCGGGCCCGCCGCTATACGGACGACGTCGAGTTCTCGGCCGAGGACGCCACCCGCACCGATCTGGAATTCCTGTGCCGGGTGGTGGAGGCGGCCATCGCCGCGGGGGCGACCACGATCAATCTGCCGGATACGGTGGGCTACGCGCTGCCGGTCGAGTACGCGGCCATGTTCCGGGCCGTGCGGGAGCGCGTTCCGGGCGCCGACCGCGTCGTGTTCAGCGCGCATTGCCACGACGACCTCGGGCTCGCGGTGGCAAACTCGCTCGCCGCGATCGAAGCCGGGGCGGGCCAGGTTGAATGCACCATCAACGGCATCGGCGAGCGTGCCGGGAACGCAGCGTTGGAAGAGATCGTCGTGGCGGGGCGCGTGCGGCCTCACGCGGTCGCGTTCAATTGCGGTGTGAACCCCCAGGAGCTGTTCCGGACCAGCCAGCTCCTGTCCCACCTGATCGGCGTCTTTCCCCAGCCCAACAAAGCGGTGGTCGGCCGCAACGCCTTCGCCCACGAAGCGGGGATCCACCAGCACGGCGTATTGCAGAACGGGCTCACCTACGAGATCATCCGCCCGGAAGAGGTAGGGGTCGCGCGCTCGAGCCTGGTGCTGGGCAAGCACTCGGGCCGGCACGCGCTGGAACGGCGCTACCGCGAGCTGGGGTACGAGGTGGATGACGCCACACTGCGCAAGCTGTACGACGAGTTCACGGCACTGGCGGACAAGAAGCGTGAGATCCTGGACGAGGACCTGCTGGCGCTGTTGCACGGCCGGTTCCACGACGCACCGGAGGCGTACCGGCTGGCGCATCTCCAGGTGACGTGCGGCACGGTGTCCGCGACGGCGGACGTGCGGCTCGCGGGTCCCTGGGCTGGAGGAGAGCGAGGCGCGACGGCGGTCGGCAACGGACCGATCGCCGCGGCGTTCGCGGCGATCGCGAAGGTCGTCGAGCGCCAGGTGGAGGTCTTGAACCTGACGGTGCAGTCGGTCACCCCCGGGCGCGACAGCCTGGGGCAAGTGCTGGTGCAAGCGCGGATAGACGGAAAATCGCTGAGCGGGCACGGCGCATCGACCGACATCGTCGAGGCGAGCGCCCGCGCCCTGGTGCATGCCCTGAACAAAGTGAGCCACGCGGACCAGCTGGAGGATCAGTCGCTCAACGCCAGCTACTTCTGGGGAGTGTGAGCCCATGAGCGAGATGCTCTCGGGGGCGGAGATCCTGTGCCGCGCGCTCGTCGACGCCGGGGTCGAGGTGGTGTTCGGCTACCCCGGCGGCGCCATCATGCCGTTCTACCACGCGTTGCCGGACCACCCGCAGCTGCGGCACATCCTGGTGCGGCACGAACAGGCGGCGGCCCACGCGGCCGACGGCTACGCCCGCGCGAGCGGGCGCGTGGGGGTGTGCGTGGCCACGTCCGGACCGGGGGCCACCAACCTCGTGACCGGTCTCGCCGCGGCGCATATGGACAACTCTCCGGTCGTGGCGATCACCGGTCAGGTGTCCCGCCCCATGATCGGGCGCGACGCGTTCCAGGAAACCGACATCATCGGCATCACGCTGCCGATCACGAAGCAGAACTATCAGGTCCAGGATGTGAGTGAGCTGGCGGAGGTGGTTGCCGAAGCGATGGCCGTGGCGCTGGACGGGCGGCCGGGGCCGGTGTTGATCGATGTTCCCAAGGACGTGCAGAACCAGAAGATCGCGTACGGTGCTCCCCGGGCTCGCGCCCGGGGTCAGTCGCGTCCCCTGACCCCGGGCGCAAGCCCGGGGCTCGAGGATGGCGTTCGCAAGGCGGCGCGACTCATCGCCGGAGCGGAGCGACCGCTCATCATGGTCGGACACGGCGTGATCCTCGCGCAGGCCTACAACGACGTGCGCGCGCTGGCCGAGAAGACTGGAATTCCCGTGATCACGACGCTCCTGGGCATCAGCGCCTTCCCGGACGGTCACCCCCTCCACCTGGGCATGCCCGGCATGCACGGCGAAGTGCACGTGAACCGGGCCATCCAGCACGCCGACGTCATCATCGGCATCGGTTTGCGGTTCGACGACCGGGTCACGGGCAATACGGCCAGCTTCGCGCCGCAGGCCCGCATCATCCACATCGACCTGGACCGGGCGGAGATCGGGAAGAACGTCCCCGTCGCCGTGGGTATCGTGGGCGACGCGCGCGATATTACGCGCCGCCTGGTGGCGGCGGTGGAGCCCCGCCGGTGCGAGCGCTGGCTCGAGCACATCCGCGGCTTCGTGCGCACGCGAGCCGAGTCGTATCGCGGCAACCTGTCGCCCGAAGCGATCCTCGCCTCCATTTACGAGGCGAGCCACGGCGACTGCACCATTGTGACCGACGTGGGCCAGCATCAGATGTGGGTCGCGAAGCTCTATCCCTACCAGCGTCCGAACACGCACATCACGTCAGGGGGCCTCGGCGCCATGGGGTTCGCGGTGCCGGCCGCCCTGGGCGTCCACCTGGCCCGGCCGAACGGCACGGTGTGGGCCATTTCGGGCGACGGCGGCTTCCAGATGAACATGGCCGAGATGGCGACCATGGTGCAGGAAGGCCTGCCGGTGAAGATGGCGGTGTTCAACAACGGCTACCTCGGGATGGTGCGGCAGTGGCAGCAGTTCTTCCATGAGAAGCGCTACTCGTGCACGCCGATCTGGAGCCCCGACTACCTGAAGCTGGCCGAGGCGTACGGCATTCCCGGCTATCGGGTGAAGGAGGCGGGCGAGCTCGCCGAGGCTGTCGGTCGGGCGAACGCCGAACCCGGGCCGGCGCTGGTGGAGTTCATGATCGAGCAAGAAGCCAATGTGTTCCCGATGATCCCACCCGGCGGCTCGCTCTCGGAGCCGATCGAGGCGGAGCCGGCGGCGGCGGGCGGCGCTTGACCGGCGTGCCCCCCGCGTCGGCCCATACGGTCGCCGTGCTGCTCGACGATGCACTGGTGACGTTGAACCGCGCGTTCGGCGTGCTGCGCCGGCGCAATGTCCCGATCGAGGGACTGGCGCTGCATCCGAGCGGCACCGCCGGCGAGGCGCGGCTGACGTTCGTACTGAAGGCCGACGCGGTGACCACCGATCGGGTGGCGCAGCAGTTCCAAAAAATGATAGGCGTGCGCAGGGTGATGGTGCTCGCGAATGAGGATTCCCCTACGGAGGCGAAACGATGAGCTCGACGGAAACGCGCATTTTCTACGATACCGACGCCGATCCCGCCAGGCTGCAAAACCGCGTTGTCGCCGTCATCGGATACGGCAGCCAGGGTCACGCGCATACGCTCAACCTGCGGGATTCGGGGGTCGGCGCGCGCGTGCTCGTGGGGCTGCGCCCGGGTGGACAGTCGTGGGAGCGGGCCCGCGCGGAGCAGCTGGACGTCCGCCCGGTGGCTGAAGCGGCGCGCGCGGCCGACGTCATCATGATGCTCGTCCCCGACCAAGAGGCGCGCGCGGTGTACGAGAGCGGCATCGCTCCGGCGCTGCAGCGCGGCAAGACGCTCCTCTTTGCCCACGGGTTCAACATCCATTTCCGCGAGATCGTGCCCCCGGCCGGTGTGGACGTCGCCATGATCGCCCCCAAGTCCCCCGGGCACCTGGTGCGCAGCGAGTTCCAGGCGGGCCGGGGCGTGCCGGCGCTCGTGGCGGTGCATCAGGACGCGAGCGGCAATGCGTTGGCCGACGCGCTCGCTTATGCCGCGGGGATCGGCTGCGCGCGGGCGGGCGTGTTCGAGACGACGTTCCGCGAGGAGACCGAGACCGACCTGTTCGGCGAGCAGTCCGTGCTGTGCGGCGGCGTCTCCGCGCTGATCCTGGCCGGCTTCGAGACGCTCACGGCCGCGGGGTACGCGCCCGAAATCGCCTACTTCGAGTGCATGCACGAGCTCAAGTTGATCGTGGACCTGATGTATCGCGGCGGGATGAAGTTCATGCGGTACTCGATCAGCGACACGGCCGAATACGGCGACTACACCCGGGGCCCGAAGATCGTGACGCAGGAAGTGCGGGCCGCGATGCAGCGTATCCTGGCCGACATCCAGTCCGGCAGCTTCGCGCGCGAGTGGATCGCCGAGTCCCGCAGCGGGGGCCGGCGGTTCGATGCATTGCGCAAGGCGGGCGCGGAGCATCCCATCGAGCAGGTCGGCGCCAAACTGCGCGCCATGATGCCGTGGACGGAGGAGGGGAAAGGGGCTCGGGGTCCGGGGCTCGGGACCCGGAGCTCGGACAAGACCCCCGATCCCCGAACCCCGAGTCCCGAACCCCTGAGGGCATGACCGCGCGGACGCTGTTCGACAAGGTCTGGGACGCGCACGTCGTCCATCAGCTCCCCGAGGGCCCGGCGCTCCTGTACGTGGACCTGCATCTGGTCCACGAGGTGACGTCGCCACAGGCGTTCGAGGGATTGAGGCAAGCGGGGCGCCGGGTGCGCCAGCCGGCGCTGACGGTGGCGACGGTGGACCATAACGTCCCCACGGGGGACCGCGCGGCGCCGATCGCCGATCCCATTGCCGCGCGGCAACTCGAGGCGCTCGCGGCGAACGCGCGGGACTTCGGGCTGGAGCTGTTCGACCTCCGGTCACCGCAGCAGGGCATCGTGCACGTAATCGGCCCCGAGCTGGGCCTCACCCAGCCGGGCATGGTGATCGTGTGCGGCGACTCCCACACCGCCACCCACGGCGCCTTCGGGGCGCTGGCCCTGGGAATCGGGACCAGCGAGGTCGAGCACGTGCTCGCGACGCAATGCCTCGTGTGGTCCAAGCCCGGCACCATGGAGGCCCGTGTCTCGGGGGCGCTCCCGCCCGGCGTCACGGCCAAGGATCTGATCCTCGCGTTGATCGGCCGGATCGGGACGGCCGGTGCCACGGGTCACGTCATCGAATACACGGGGGAGGCGATGCGCGCCCTCTCCATGGAAGAGCGGATGACGGTGTGCAACATGTCGATCGAGGCCGGTGCGCGGGCCGGGATGATCGCTCCCGACGAGACGACCGTCGTGTATCTCGCCGGCCGGCCACGGGCGCCGCGCGGGGCGGCGTGGGATCGCGCCGTTGCCAAATGGCGGGAGCTCCACACCGATTCCGGCGCGACGTACGACAAGCACATCGAGCTCGATGCCTCGGAGGTGGCACCTCAGGTGACGTGGGGAACGAGCCCCGGCATGGTCACTCCGGTGACCGGCCGCGTGCCCAGCCCCGCCGACTTCACCACCGACGCCGAGCAGCGCGCGGTCACGCGGGCGCTCGAGTACATGGGGCTCGCCCCCGGTACGCCGCTCGAGGGGCTCCCGATCGACCGGGTGTTTCTCGGCTCTTGCACGAACGCGCGGATCGAGGACCTGCGTGCCGCCGCCCGGACCGTGCGGGGCCGGCACGTTGCAACGGGCGTTCGTGCCATGGTAGTCCCGGGATCGCAGCAGGTGAAGGCGCAGGCGGAGCGGGAAGGGCTGGACCGCGTGTTCAGCGAGGCGGGGTTCGAGTGGCGCAACGCCGGATGCTCGATGTGCCTCGGCATGAATCCCGACGTGCTGCAGAGCGGGGAGCGCTGTGCCTCGACGTCGAACCGCAACTTCGAGGGGCGCCAGGGACGGGGTGGGCGCACCCATCTGATGAGCCCGCCCATGGCGGCGGCCGCCGCGGTGGCGGGACACATCGTGGACGTCCGTAAGTGGGCGGGGGAGCTCGCGGCCCGATGATGGAGCCCTTCGTGCGCCACACCGGCCGGCTGGCCGCGCTGGCGCGTGCCAACGTGGACACCGACCAGATCATTCCGAAGCAATTCCTGAAGCGGGTGGAGCGCACCGGGTTCGGGCCGGCCCTGTTCCACGACTGGCGGTTCCGGCCGGACGGCAGCCCGAATCCGGAATTCGAGCTCAATCACCCCGCCGCGCGCGGAGCCACGCTCCTCGTCGCTGGCGAGAACTTCGGCTGCGGCTCGTCGCGCGAGCACGCGGTCTGGGCGCTCCGTGAGTACGGCTTCCGCGCGATCCTCGCGCAGTCCTTCGCGGACATTTTTTTCGCGAACTGCTGTCAGAACGGGCTGCTCCCGGTACGACTCCTGCCCCAAGAGATCGCCGAGCTGTTCCGCCGCCATCAGGCGGCCGGCGGCGAGTATCAGCTCACCGTCGACCTCGAAGAGCAGCGCGTGCACGACGGCCTGGGGTTTCGCACCACGTTTTCCATGGAGCCTTACCGGCGGGAGATGCTGCTCCACGGGCTCGACGAGATCGGGCGGACCCTGCGCTTCGAGGACCGGATCGGAGCCTACGAGAAGGGCCGGGCGTGAAGCAGTACTCGATTGCGGTGCTTCCCGGCGACGGGATCGGGCCCGAGGTGATCGCGGAGGCCGAACGGATGCTTATGGCTGTCGGCGACCGCTTCGGCATCGACTTCACGCTGCGGCGCTTCCCCATTGGGGCGGCCGGTGTGGCCGCCGCCGGGGATCCGTTTCCCGAAGAGACGCGTGCCGCGGTGAGACGGGCCGATGCTGTATTGCTCGGCGCGGTCGGCGACCCGTCGCTCGACCAGGCACCCCGCCACTTGAGGCCCGAATCCGGCCTGCTGGCCCTGCGCGCGCAGCTCGGGGTGTACGCGAACCTGCGCCCTGTGCAGGTGTTCCCCGCGCTGGTGGACCGGTCACCGCTCAAGGCGGACCGGCTCCAGGATGTCGACGTGCTGATTGTGCGGGAGCTCACGGGCGGGCTCTACTACGGCGAGCCGCGCGGACGCGAAGCTGGCTCGGCCGTAAACACCCTGCGCTACTCCGCGGCCGAGATCAAGCGCGTGGCGCGCGTCGCCTTCGAGTCGGCGCGGCAACGGCGGGGACACGTTACCTCGGTCGACAAGGCTAACGTGCTGGAAGTGTCCCAGTTGTGGCGGGAAACCGTGACGCGCGTCGGCCAGGACTACCCCGATGTGCAGCTCGACCATCTCTACGTCGACACCGCCGCCATGCGTCTGGTGGCCGACCCCAGGGCGTTCGACGTCCTCCTCACCGAGAACATGTTCGGGGACATCCTGAGCGACGAGGCCGCGGTCCTCGTCGGCTCGCTCGGCCTGTTGCCCTCGGCCTCACTGGGCGAGGGCGCGGGGTTGTTCGAGCCGATTCACGGATCCGCCCCGGACATCGCCGGGGGCGATGTCGCGAACCCGATCGGCGCGATTGCCACGGTCGCCATGCTGCTGCGCCAGGGGCTCAGCTTGGCGGAGCCCGCCGCCGCCGTGGAGCATGCGATCTGGCTGGCGTTGGAGCAGGGTGCGCGGACGCGGGATATCGCGGAGCCATCCGGGCCGGTGCTCGGAACTCAGGCAATGGGATCGCGCGTCGCCGGGTTGATCGCCGAGGCACAGCGGTCCGGCGCGCCCGTAACGATGTAGGGGCGCAGCATGCTGCGCCCCTACGGTTGATTTAGATCCCGGCGTCCGTTACAGCCCCGACACTCGCGCTGGACACCAGTTTCGCGTACTTGGCGAGCACCCCGGAGGTGTAGCGCGGCGCAGGTGGCTTCCAGCGGGCGCGCCGCTTGGCCAACTCGCCGTCGCCGACGTCCAACTGGAGCAGCCGCCGTTCCGCGTCGATCGTGATCGCGTCCCCATTTTCCACGAGCGCGATGGTTCCTCCAACCGCCGCTTCGGGCGCGACGTGGCCCACCACCAGTCCGTAGGTCCCGCCCGAGAAGCGCCCATCCGTGATCAGACCGACCGCATCGCCCAGCCCCGCGCCGATGAGAGCCGAGGTGGGTGAGAGCATCTCTCGCATCCCGGGACCGCCTTTCGGCCCCTCGTAGCGAATGACAAGCACGTCGCCACGCCCGACCTTGCCGGCGAGGATGGCCTCGAGGCAAGCCTCCTCGCAATCGAAGACGCGGGCCGGCCCGGTCATCCGCGGCGTCTTCACGCCGGTGATCTTCGCCACGCCGCCCTCGCTCGCGAGGTTGCCCCGCAGGATGGCGAGATGCCCTTGAGGATACAGCGGCCTGTTCCACGGGCGGATGACTTCTTGATCCTTGCGCGGCGCGTCGGGGACGTCGCGCAGCACCTCGGCGGTCGTCTGCCCGGTGATCGTCAGAGCATCCCCGTGCAGCACGCCGTGCGCGAGCAGGATTTTCATGACCTGGGGCACGCCGCCGGCCCGGTGGAGGTCGACCGCCACGAACCGCCCGGATGGCTTCAGATCGCACAGCACCGGGACGCGTGCCCGGATCGCCTCGAAATCGTCCAAGGCGAGCGGCACGCCGGCCGTGTGGGCGATGGCCAGGAGATGAAGCACGGCGTTGGTCGAGCCGCCGAGAGCCATGGTGACGGCGATGGCGTTCTCGAACGCCTGGCGCGTGAGGATCTGTCGCGGGCGAAGCCCCTGAGCGATCGCGTCCACGAGCACCGTGGCCGAGCGCGCGGCGCTCTCGGCCTTCTCGGCGTCCTCGGCGGCCATGGTGGATGAGTACGGGAGGCTCATCCCCATGGCCTCGAAGATCGAAGACATGGTGTTCGCCGTGAACATGCCGCCGCACGAGCCCGCGCCCGGGCACGCGCGCCGTTCCACCTCCAGCAGCTCCGCGGCATCGATGCGGCCGGCGGAGTATTCGCCCACCGCCTCGAATACGCTCACCACCGTGAGGTCGCGTCCCGCGTAGTGCCCCGGCTTGATCGTGCCGCCGTACACGAACACGGCCGGGATGTCCATGCGGGCGATCGCGATCATGGCGCCCGGCATGTTCTTGTCGCACCCGCCTACCACCAGCACGCCGTCCATGCTCTGCGCATTGCAGGCGGTCTCGATCGAGTCGGCGATCACCTCGCGGGAGACGAGGGAGTACTTCATTCCCTCGGTTCCCATCGAGATGCCGTCGCTGACCGTGATCGTGCCGAACGTCTGCGGCATCACGCCCGCCGTGCGCAAGGCGGCCTCGGCGCGTTTGGCGAGCACGTCGAGCCCCAGGTTGCAGGGCGTGATGGTCGAGTAGGCGTTGGCGACGCCGACGATGGGTTTGCCGAAGTCCCGGTCGCCGAAGCCGACCGCCCGGAGCATGGCGCGGTTGGGGGAGCGCTCGACTCCCTCGGTGATCGTCCGGCTGCGAAGCTCGCGGGCCATGGCGGAAACTAACCCTGGGCGACGGGGATGTCGCTCCCGGGATAGGAACCGAGAATCCGCAGCTCGCGCGCGAGTCCTCGCAGCTCGGCCAGCGCTTCGGCCACGCCCGCTCGCGGATCGCCCACCACGTCCAGATAGAACGCATACTCCCAGGGCCGCCCTGCCAGCGGTCGCGATTCGATCTTCGTCAGGTCCAGCCCGCGGGCCGCGAACACGCCGAGCGCCCGGTGGAGCGAGCCGGGGGCGTTGGGAAGCGTGAACACGAGCGAGGTCTTCCGGGCCAGGTCGGGCGGCGCGGGCTCGCGCGCCACTATGAGAAAGCGCGTGTAGTTCTCGGCGTGGTCCTCGAGGCCTTCCTCGAGGACCGTGGCCCCGTAGAGCTGGGCGGCGAGCGAGGACGCGATGGCGGCGTCGGCCGCGATCCGGCCTGCCATGAGATCGCGCACGCTACCGGCCGTGTCGTACGCCGGGACCGGCACCACGTCGGGGTGACTGGCGAAGAACTTGCGACACTGCGCCAGGGCGACCGGGTGGGAGGCCACGCGGCGGATGGCGGCCCGCTCGGTGCCGGGAAGGGCGATGAGACAGTGGCGCACGCGGACCTGTGTTTCCGCCACGACGTGCAGCGCGCGCGCACCCAGCAGATCGTAGTTCTCGTGCACCGACCCGGCGAGCGAGTTTTCGATGGGAACCGCTCCCCGCGCCGCGTCCCTCTGCTCGACCGCCCGGAACAACTCCTCGAAGCTGGGGCAGGGGACGAGCCGGATGTCCGGCCCGAGCGCCTGGAGCGCCGCGGCGTGGCTGAAGGAGCCGGCCTCTCCCTGAATCGCGACCGCGACTGTGGTCATGCTCCTTCATAGTCCCCCGCCGCGAGAGGGTCAACAGGCTACCCCTTGACATTACTTAACGACGTTATGATATATAACACCGTTATGAATACTCGCTCGGCCCCCAGTTTGGCACGGCGCGAACGTGAACGCGCCGAAACGCGTGGGAAGATCCTCGACGCCGCGCGGCGGATGTTCGTCCTGAAGGGCTACGAGGGGACGACGATGCGCGCCATCGCCGCTAAGATCGGCTACACACCGACGGCTATTTACCACCATTTCAAGGACAAGGACGCGCTGGTCGCTGAGCTGGCCGGGCTCGATTTCAGGGCCCTGGCACAAGCCCTTCAACAGACCGGTACGGTGGGAGATCCACTGGAGCGGTTGGAAAAGGTCGGCGCCGCCTATGTCGAGTTCGGCCTGACGCACCCGATGCAGTACCAGTTCCTGTTCATGACCCGCCGGCCCAAGGGGAGCGCCTCGGGCGGCACAACCCGCGACCCCGGCGAGGATGCCTACGGGTTCCTGCGCCAGACATGCGCGGCGGTCATCGCGACCGGGCGCCTCCGCCCCGAGTTGAACGATCCCGACGAGCTGGCCCAGATGTGCTGGGGGTCTCTGCACGGACTGGTCGCGCTGCAGGTCGCGAAGGGCGATGACCCGTCGATCCCGTGGCGGGACGTGCGGCAGACAGCCACTAAAATCCGGGCGATGATGCTCCGCGGCTTCCTGCGGGAACCCGACCGGTGATTTTTTTTGTTCATGTACTTAACAGCGTTATGCAATATGACAATGTTACACCGCATCGAAAGAGAGGGTAGACAGATGACTTGGGCCCTGGTGCCATCGTGAGACGTCCGCGCCTGCTTCGCGCGACGCTGGTTGGCGTGCTGCTCGCCAGCGCCCCGTTGGCCCTCGAGGCCCAGCGTCCCGACCCCCTCGGCCAGCTCGTGGCCGAGGCGCTGCGCACCAACCTCGGGCTCGAGGGCGAGCGGCTCGCTGAGCGCCGTACGGCGGCCGAGGTGCGCGAGGCCCGCGGCCTGTTCCTCCCCTCCCTTGGGTTGCAGTCGCGCTACTCCCGTCTAGGGGGCGTACCGAACATCGGCGACCTGATCAATCCAGCATACGCGACCCTAAACCAGCTCACGGGCACGAACCGCTTTCCGACGAATATCAATTTCACGTTGCCGCAGGCGCATGAGTCGCGCCTGGAGCTGGTGCAACCCGTCTTCAACCTCGGGATCGTCGCGAACTACGCGGTCGCCCGCGCGCGCGTCGACGGCCAGCGCATGCAGCTCGCGGCGGCGGCGCGGCAGCTTGCCGCCGACGTGCAGGTCGCCTACCTGCAGGAAGCGTCGGCCCGGCGGGCGGTCGAGATCTACGACGCGACCCAGGTGCTGGTGCGGGAGAACGAGCGCGTGGCGGAGCGGCTGCTCGCTGCCGGGAGCGCGACGCCCGAGGCAGTGTTTCGCGCGCGCGCCGAGCGGGCCGACGTGGAACAGCAGCTGGCCGAAGCGCGGGAGCAGCAGCTCGCGGCGGCCCGGGCACTGAACCGGATCGTGCGGCGACCGCTCGACACGCCCGTCGAGATGATCCCCGACAGCGTTTTCGACCAACTGCCATTGGACATCACCGCCGACAGCGCCGTCGCGCGCGCGCTCGCGGCACGCGAGGAGCTGCGCCAGGCGGAGGCAGGCGTACGCGCCGCTCAGGCGTCGGGGCGAGCGGCAACCGCGGCGTTCTTCCCCAGTGTGTCCGTGGCGCTGGACTACGGTTTCCAAGGTCCCGATATCGCGTTCCGCTCGAGCAACGATTTCTGGCTCGCTTCGGTCGTCGTGTCGTGGAACCTCTTCAACGGCGGCCGCGACGCGGCTAGAGCGTCCGAGGCCGGCTACGAGGCGGATCGCGCGCGTACCCAGCGGCAAGACCTCGCAGACCGGATCGCGCTCCAGGTGCGGACGGCGCATGAAGCCGCCGCCGTGGCGCGATCGGCGATCACCACCGCCGACGCACGCCTCGAAGCGGCGCGCCGGACATTCGAGCTGGTGCGGCGCCGTTATGAGGAAGGGGTCGCGAGCCCCATCGAGTTCGTCGATGCGCGCACCGTGTACACGAGCGCGCAGCTCAACCGCGTTGTCACTGCCTACCGATATGCCATGCGCTGGGTGGAGCTCGAGCGTGCCGCCGCGCTGCGTGAGGTCCCCCAATGATCCCTCGTTCGTCCTCATCCCTGTCCCCCTCTCTGCGGTGCGGAGAGGGGGCACGACGGGTCAGGTTCGAAGACCTAAAGGAGCACGAAACATGAACCGCACGTTGCTGACGCTGCTGCTGTCCTTGGTGCTTGCAGCTTGCGGACGGGGCCGCGCTGCGGCGCCCCCGGCCGCCGACGCCATCGCCGTGCGCGTCGCGCCCGTCAGCGTAGACCGGGTCGCGCCGCCGGTCACCGCCACCGGTACCCTCGGTCCCAAGGAAGAAGTGACGCTGAGCTTCAAGGTCGGCGGTGTGGTGAGTCGCGTCCTCGTGGATGAGGGCCGGTCGGTGCGCGCGGGCGACACGCTAGCCGTGCTCGACCTGAGTGAGATCGATGCCGCAGTGGTCCGGGCCCGGAGTGCGGCCGAAAAAGCCGAGCGAGACCTGACTCGGGCCCGGCGACTCTATGCCGACAGTGTGGCGACACTCGAGCAGGCCCAGAACGCGCAGACGGGGCGCGACGTGGCCCACGCGGAGCTCGAGACCGCCCTCTTCAACCGGCGCTACGCCGTCATCGTGGCTCCGGCCCCGGGGTTGATCCTGCGGCGCTCGGCCGAGCCGGGGGAGCTGGTTCAGGCCGGGACGCCGATCCTCACGCTCGGCAGCCACGCCAGAGGGGTCGTGATGCGCGCCGCGCTCGCGGATCGCGACGTTGTCTTGATCCGACGCGGCGATCGCGCCGTGGTGAGGTTCGACGCTGTGGGAGACCGCACGTTCGATGGCGCCGTGACGGAGATCGCGGGCGCGGCCGACCCCATGACCGGCACCTACCGGGTGGAGGTGACGCTGCCGGCCGCATCGGGGCTCGCGAGCGGGCTCATCGGTCGGGTGGAGATCCGTCCCGCCGTCGGCCGCCCCCTGATGCTGGTGCCGATCGAAGCCCTGCTCGAAGCCGACGGCGCGACGGCTACTGTGTACGCGCTCGCTTCCGACGGGCGCCATGTCGAGCGCCGCACGGTCGGGATTGCCTTCCTCGCCGGCGACCGCGTCGCGATCGCGAGCGGCCTCGAGGGCGTCGCGACGGTCGTGACCGATGGCGCTGCCTATCTGGACGACGGGGCAGCGGTGACGGTGCGGCCATGAGACTCACTCAGTTCGCGGTCAAACACTGGCAGTTCACGGTCGTGCTGTTCACCATGCTGGCCGCCCTCGGCCTGACGTCTCTCGCGACCATCCCGCGGGGTGAGGACCCGCCGATCGACTTCCCCACCTTCACGGTGGTCGCCGTCTATCCGGGCGCGAACGCCGGCGACCTGGAGCGGCTCGTCGTGAAGCAGATCGAAGACACGCTCCACCGGCTGGACGACGTGAAGAACATCAATAGCCGCATCCGCGCCGGGGTCGCGCGCATCGAGATCGAGTTCGAGCCGAACCAGGACGCCGACAAGAAGTACGACGATGTGGTGCGCGAGCTGAACGCCTTGCGCCAGGTCCTTCCCGATCTGGTGCGGCTCCAGATCCACAAGGCGAGTACGCTGGACGTGAACATCGTCCAGGTCGCGCTGGTGTCCGACCTGGTGCCGTACCGTCTGTTGGACTCGCTGGCGGAGCAGTTGGAGGACCGGCTCACTGCGCAGCCGGGCGTGCGCACCGCCGAGCGCTGGGGAGCGCCGGAGCGGCAGGTGGGCGTCGCGCTGGACCTCGGTCGGCTGGCACAGCTCGGGTTGCCGCTGGGGCAGGCGCTGGGCGCGATCGGCGGCGAGAGCGTCGACGTTCCCGGCGGCGACGCGGAGGCCGGCCTCAAGAGCTTCACCGTCCGCTCTTCCGGCGGCTACGAAACGCTGGACCAGGTGCGCCAGACCGTGCTGCGAGGAGGCAGCGGCCGGCTGGTGCGCTTGGGCGACGTGGCGCAGGTGGACTGGAGCTACGGCGACTCCACGTATCGCGCGCGCTTCAACGGTCACCGGGCGGTGCTCGTGACCGCAACCCAGCGCTCCGGCACCACCGTTCAGGCGGTCCGTAACCGCGTCTACGCCGAGCTCGACCGGTTCGAGCGCGAGCTGCCGCGCGGGGTCACTCTGGCTCGGGGGTTCGACCAGGCCGCCAATGTGTCGCACCGTCTGGCCCGGCTGGGAGAGGACTTCCTCATCGCCCTGGGGCTGGTGCTATTGACCCTGCTGCCGCTGGGTCCGAGGGCCGCCGCCGTCGTCATGATCTCGATTCCCCTGTCGCTCGCCATGGCGCTGACCGGGCTCGCGTGGACCGGCTTCACCCTCAACCAGCTCACGATCGTCGGGATGGTAATCGCGCTCGGCTTGCTGGTGGACGACTCGATCGTGGTGGTGGAGAACATCACGCGGTTCCGGCGGGAGGGGTACTCCCGGATCGAGGCGGCGATCCGCGGCACGGGGCAGATCTGGGTCGCCGTGCTGGGCGCGACGGCGACGCTCGTGTTCGCGTTCGTCCCGCTGGTGTTCCTGCCAGGCGGGCCCGGCCGCTACATCAGGTCCCTGCCCGTCGCGGTGATCAGCACGGTGGTGGCATCCCTGATCGTGTCCCTCACGATCATCCCGTGGCTTTCGAGCCTGCTGCTCGCCAAGGACGAAGGGCCTGAGGGGAATCGGTTCTTACGGGCCTTCGAGCGCGCGATCCACGGCACCTATGCGCCGCTGCTCGACCGGGCATTGCGGCGCCCGGCCCGCACCCTGGCGCTCGGCGCGGCGTTCGTGGCCGCGTCGCTCGCGCTCGTCCCCGTAGTGGGCTTCTCGCTGTTTCCGAAGGCCGAGACGCCGCAGTTCCGCGTGGACATCACGGCTCCGGAGGGCGCGAGTATCGCCGCGACGGACTCGGCCGCCCGGTTCGCCGAGCGCGTGCTGGGACGCACCCCGGGCGTGAAAGCGATCTACGCGTCGGTTGGCCATGACAATCCGCGCGTGTACTACAACGTGGCGTCGCGGACCGACGACGCCCGCATCGGCCAGTTGTTCGTGCTGCTCGATCGCTACGAGCCGGGGAAGACGCCGCGGCTGCTGGACTCGCTTCGCGGCGAGCTGGCGGGCTACCCCGGCGCCGAAATCGCGTTGCGCGAGTTCGAGAATGGTCCGCCGATTGACGCACCGATCGCCCTGCGGATCGAAGGCGTCTCGCTCGACACGCTCCAGGCCATCGCGGGGCGGGTGGAGCGCCTGCTCAAGAGCATGCCGGGCACGCAGTACGTGACCAATCCCGTGCGCGTGGCACGCACCGACCTGCGCGTGGCGATCGACCGCTCCAAGGCCGGACTGCTCGGCATCCCGATGCTCGAGATCGACCGCACGGTGCGGCTTGGCCTGGCGGGCCTCGAGGCCGGTAGCCTGCGGGAAGGGGATGGCGACTCACGGCCGGTGGTGGTGCGCCTGGCGCGCAGCGGCCGCGCGAGTCCCGCGGACTTGCAGCGGGTATACGTCAGCTCGACGAACGGGAAATTGACGCCGCTCGCCCAGGTGGCGGAGGTCCGGTTCGAGCGCGCGGTGGCCGAGATCCAGCGCCACAACCGGACACGCAGCATCACCGTCACGGCCAACGTGCGGACCGGCTACAACACCGACCGCGTGACGCAGCAGGCGCTCGGCCAGCTCAAGAGCCTGGCGCTGCCGCTCGGGTACCGGATCGTCCCGGCGGGAGAGATCGAGAGCCGACAAGAGAGCTTCGGCGGCGTAGGCGGGGCCATCATCGTGGCGACGTTCGCGATCCTGGCGATCCTGGTGCTCGAGTTCCGCACCTTCCGCTCGACCCTGATCGTCGCCTCGGTCATTCCGCTCGGCGTGGCCGGCGGGGTGCTGGCGTTGCTGTTTGTAGGTCAGACCCTGTCGTTCGCGGCGACGATCGGGTTCGTGGCGCTGATCGGGATCGAGATCAAGACGTCCATTCTGCTCGTGGACCTCACGAACCGGCTGCGCGCCGAGGGGATGGATCTCGAGGCGGCGATCCGTAAGGCGGGCGAGGTGCGGTTCCTCCCCATCGTGCTCACAAGCCTCACGGCCATCGGCGGACTGCTTCCCATCGCCCTGCAGGGCAGCGGGCTTTACTCACCGCTCGCCTGGGTGATCATCGGCGGCTTGGTGTCGAGCACGTTGCTCGCGCGGATCGTGACTCCCGTGATGTACAAACTGCTGGCGCCGCAAGTCGAGGCGGCGGCGTGACCGACGCCTACCCGTTCTGATGGCGCGCCGCGTCGTGCTAATCCTGGGGTCGGTGATCGTCCTGGCCGTGGTGGCGGTGGTGCGAGGGAGGTCGGCACCCTCCCCTGGTGCTCCGACGGCCGGCTTTGTGGTCCGGAGGATATGGGCTTCTTTCGTGCGACGGCCGGGTGCCGCGACTCGAGTGCCATACGACAGCGCGGCGATCGCGCGGAGCCCGACCATCACATGGATCGGTCACTCGGCGTTCCTGGTGCGGATGGACGGCGTCACGTTTCTCACCGATCCGATGTTCTCAGACCGGGCTGGGCCGCTGCCGTTCGTCGGCCCGCGGCGACTCGTGCCACCGGGCGTGCCGCTCGCGGCGCTGCCCAAGGTGGACTTTGCCCTCCTTTCCCACGACCACTATGACCACGCCGATTTCTGGAGCGTGAATCAGCTCGCGCGGCGCCGCGTTCGATTCATCGTGCCTGTGGGCTTGGGCGAATGGGTCACCCGCGCCGGGGGACAGGCGATCGAGCTCGCCTGGTGGCAGTCGGTGTCGCTCGACGGCGTGCGCATCACATGCGTGCCGGCGCAGCACTTCTCGGGGCGCTCGCTCCGGGATCACAACCGTCGCCTCTGGGCCGGGTGGGTAGTGGCCGGGCCGACGCGGCGGTTCTATCACACGGGAGATACCGGATACTCGCCGGCGTTCGCGGAGGTGGGGGAGCGCTTCGGCCCGTTCGACCTCGCGGCCGTGCCGATCGGTGCGTACCGTCCCGCCGACATGATGCATCTGGTGCACACCACGCCTGAAGAGGCGCTACGTATCGGTCTGGACGTGCGGGCGCGGCGCATTGTCGCTATGCACTTCGGCACGTTTGACCTGGCGGACGAGCCCTTGGACGAACCACCGCAACGGTTCCGGAGCGCAGCAGAGGCTCGAGGCCTTGGGCTCGATCGCGTGTGGATCCTGAAGATCGGCGAGACGCGCGGGTGGTAAAGCGTGCTTCGTCGCGTACCCGGCGCCATTCACCGCGCCGGGACAGCGATTCGTCGCAGCGGCGTTCCAGTCTTGACCGTTCGACCGGGTATGTTTGGGGTTCCGGAAAAGAGGGAGCGTAGTCGCTTCATGTCGGGCCGTCGGGCTCACTCGGCGTATCCCCGCTGGTGGGTGATCCTCGCGATCTGGACTGCCTGGGGGTTATTGCTCTCCACCCAGGTAGCGGTGTACGTGCGCCTGGGCGGCAAGCCGATGCCGTTCCTGACGGCGCTGCGTCTCAACATGCCGGGCGCGCTCGTGTGGGCCATCTTCACTCCGGCGGCGATCTGGCTCGCTCGACGCTATCCTCCGTTCGAGGGCCCCCATTGGCCGCGTGGCGTCGCGGTGAACCTGCTGGCGAGCGCCGTCGCGGTATTCCTGGAAGTACTCCTGGTGATCGTGAACCAGCGGTGGATTCGGGGCCCGATGCCGAGCGACGATCCACTGTTCGTCGCCGAGCTGCGCAACTTCGTATGGTGGTTTCCGCTCGATGGCTGGCTCTACTGGGCCATCGTCGCGGGCGACTATGGCGTCGCGCATTACCGGCGGTTGCAGGAGCGGGAGGTGCGCGCCTCCCAGCTCGAAGCCCAGCTCTCGGAGGCCCGGCTGCAGGCGCTCAAGATGCAGCTCCAGCCGCATTTCCTGTTCAACGCGCTCCACACCATCGGCCAGCTGATACGCACCGGTCAGGATGCCCTCGCCGTCCGGGTGGTGGCGGGGCTCGGCGACCTGCTGCGGCGGGTGCTCGATGGTGCGAGTACGCAGGAGGTGCCGCTGAAACAGGAGCTGGAGTTCCTGCGGAGCTATCTCGACATCGAGCAGATCCGGTTTGGCGAGCGTCTCAAGGCGGTGGTGGACGCCGAGGCCGAGACGCTCGACGCCCAGGTACCCTATCTGATCCTCCAGCCGCTCGTTGAAAACGCGATCCGTCACGGGATCGCGCCGCGCAGCACGGTGGGTCGGCTGCTGATCAGCGCGCGGCGTATCAACGGCAGCCTGCACCTCACAGTCCGGGACGATGGGGCGGGGCTCGCGTCCGTGCTCGAGAGCCCGGAAAGCCGCGGCGTCGGCCTCACCAACACCAGCGCGCGTCTGCGGCAGTTGTACGGTGACGAGGCGTCGTTCGAAGTGGTCAACGCGGGGGATGGCGGAGCGATCGCGCACGTCGTCCTGCCGTTCCGCCTGGCGGCTGCCGACTGGCAAGGGGGTTCATGAGCGTTGACGAGATGCGAGCGATCCGCACTCTGATCGTGGACGACGAGCTCGCCGGGCGCGAGGGAATACGGCACCTCCTCGCGGCCGACCCGGAGATCGTGGTCGCCGGCGAGTGCGCGAACGGCCGGGAAGCCACCGCGGCCATCCGGGACGTCACGCCCGACCTGGTGTTTCTCGACGTGCAGATGCCCGAGCTGGACGGTTTCGAGGTGCTGCGCGAGGTGGGCGTCCAGCGAGCGCCGGCCATCGTATTCGTGACCGCGTTCGACCAATACGCGATTCGCGCCTTCGATGTGCACGCCATCGACTACCTCCTCAAGCCGTTCACGGACGAGCGTTTCAGGCAGTCATTGGAGCGCGCCAAGCTGCAAGTGCGTCAGGGCCGTCTGGGGGAACTGTCTCAGAAGCTGGCGGCCCTCCTGGGTCACGGAGAGCCGTCGCGGGCCGTCCGGTCGCCGTACCTCGACCGCCTGCTCGTCAAGTCGGGCGGCAAGGTGACCCTGTTGCCGGTGGGCGAGATCGAATGGATCGACGCGGAAGGGGACTACGTGCGCATCCACGTCGGCAAGACGTGGCATCTGCTGCGCGAGACCATGAAGAACCTCGAGGATCAGCTCGACGCGACTCGCTTCGTCCGGATCCACCGCTCGACCATCGTGAACCTCGAGAAGGTCAAGGAGCTCCAGCCCTTCTTCCGGGGAGAGTACGTGGTGGTCCTGCACAACGGCACCACGCTCAAGCTGTCGCGCGGCTACCGCGACAACCTCGAAGCCCGGCTCGGTCGCGCGTTCTGAGATCAGTGGCTTGTCGCGCCGCGCCCGCGGCTTGGCGCGCCCCATCCTCCGCTCGTCGTGTCGGGCTTGGTCCAATCCCCGCTCCCGGCTAGCGTGGGAGCGCGCTCTCCGACGGGAGTGTGAAGTCAAGATCGTGCGTCGAGTGCTGACGGCCACTCGTGCCGATCTGCCAAACCCGGTGCACCCGCACCGGGTTTTGGTCTTGTGGGCGCTGGTCGTCGCGCCCCGGACGGCGGTGGTCGCGCGCAGCCCGCGGCTCGTCGCATTTCGGTAGCGCCTCCTGGAACCGCTTCGTAGCGTGGCGGCAAACTCGCAGTCCGGCCGTTCCCCGCCGTTCCCGGAGGACCCATCATGCGCCTCATTGTTCGAAGTGTGTTCGCGGCAGTCGCACTCGCCCTGCTGGTCGTGGCGAGGGCTCCGGCCCAGGAGCCGGTGACCATCACCGGAAAGGTGACGAGCGACGGCGGCTTGCCCCTGGGCCAGGTCGAAGTCGCGATCCCGGTCATGGGGCTGGGCGCGCTCAGCAAGGACGACGGGACGTACACCATCGTCGTGCCCGGTGCGCGCGTGTCGGGCCAGACCGTCACGCTCGTGTCGCGGCGGCTGGGCTACAAAGCACAAAGCGCCCAGGTCACCCTCGCCCCCGGCGGCGTCACGCACGACTTCGTGCTGGCCGCCAATCCGCTGCAACTTGGCGAAGTGGTGGTGACGGGAGCAGGCACCACGAGCTCCACTGAGAAGCTCGGCAACGTCCGCAACAGCGTCGGTGCCGACCTGATTGCCAAGGCGGGCGAGGCCAACATGGTCCAGGCGCTTGCCGGCAAGGCGCCCAACGTCACCGTAGTCCAGCAGTCGGGAGACCCCGGCGCGGGCTCTTACATCAACATCCGTGGCACGAGCTCGATCCTCGGCTCGAACCAGCCGCTGTTCGTCGTGGACGGCGTGCCGATGGACAACTCGACCTTCTCGACCTCGAACTTCAACGGGCCGGACGACGCGGGGGGAACCCTCGCCCAGGTCGGACAGACCGAGGGCACCGTCGCGACGAACCGTGCGGCCGACATCAATCCGAGCGACATCGAATCGGTGGAGATCCTGAAAGGCCCGGCGGCGAGCGCGATTTACGGCGCGCGCGCGGCGGCGGGCGTGGTGCTGATCACCACCAAGTCGGGACGCTCGGGCCCGACGCACTTCACGTTCCGGTCGTCCACCTCGTTCAACGACATCAATCACTCCTATCCCCTGCAGACGAGCTACGGCCTTGGCACGCGCGGCATCCACGCCGACACGTCGCTCGGCGGAACCTGTGATCAGGCCGGGTCCGGCATCTGCGGGCGTTCGTGGGGTCCGGCGATCCCGGCTGGCGGGGGGGTGTTCGACCACGCCAACGAGCTGTACCGAGTCGGCCACACGCTCGACAACGGGTTCACCGTCTCGGGCGGCAACGACCGCACCACGTTCTATCTATCGGGGGCCAATACCTACGATCAGGGCGTGGTCATCGGGCCGAACAACTATTTCTCTCGTACGGCGGTACGGTTCAAGGGATCGCACCGCGTCTCCGACAACCTCAAGCTCGGAGGCGACCTGGCCTTCGCCGACACGCGCGCCAAGTACCTCCAGCGCGGCAACAACACCAACGGCATCCAGCTGGGAGACCTGCGGACGCCACCCGATTTCAACAACTACCCCTACGCCGTCGTGACGCCCAACGGCAGCGTGCAGCAGCGCTCGTACCGGCTGCAGCATCCGACCGACGGCTCGCTGCTCGACGATCGCACGTTCGACAACCCGCTGTGGACGATCTACCAGGCCCAGAACTCGTCCAACGTCGGCCGAGTGTACGGCAACGTGAACGCGGAGTATCTGGCGACGTCGTGGCTCAAGGTCAATTACACGCTGGGCGCGGACTACGCCGCCGACGAGCGGCTCGAAGGATGCGCCATCACCTCGTCGGCGCCGTGCATTGAGGGGCGGGTTATCGAGGGCAAGATCATCAACTACACCATCGATCACAACTTGACCGCCACCGCGACGTACGCCCTCAACGCCGACCTCGGCGGCAGCCTCACGATCGGACAGAACCTCAACACGCGCAACCAGCGCCAGCTCGGCAACGTAGGTCGCACGCTGGTCGCGCCCCAGCCGTTCAAAGCTTCGAATACGGTCAGCCGGGATCCGGTGAGCGACGCGGAGCAGGTCATCCACGACGTCTCGTGGTTCGGCCAGGGCACGCTCGACATCAAGAGCCAGCTCTACCTAACGGCGGCGTTGCGCAACGACGGCTCGTCGACCTTCGGGCGCTCGAATCTGCGCAGCTGGTTCCCGAAAGGGAGCTTGGCCTGGGAATTCACGAAGGCCACCGGCGCCACGTCGTGGCTGTCGTACGGCAAGGCTCGCGTGGCGTACGGGGAAGCCGGCCAGGAGCCGCTGCCCTACTTCACGTCGCAGACGCTCACGGAAGCCCTGCTGGGAACCGGCATCTCACAGGGGACGGCCAATACGCCGACGCAGAACGGGCTCGGTGGTATGGTGACGCGCTCCGAGCTGAAGGCGGCGTCGTCGCTCAAGCCCGAGCGCTCCAAGGAATTCGAGGCGGGCGTGGATCTGGGCTTCCTCAGGGATCGCGCCGACGCGAGCATCACCTGGTACAACAAGAAATCCACCGATGTGATTCTGCCCGAGCCGCTTCCCGTCTCCACGGGCTACTTCGCGCAGGGGTCGAACGCGGCGTCCATTCAGAACCGCGGTTGGGAGGTATCGCTGAACCTCCGACCCGTGCAGCGCGCGGATTACGGCTGGGAGGTGGGGCTGCAGTGGGCCCGGAACCGCAACAAGGTGCTGTCGCTCGGCGCGGAGCAGTTCATCCCGATCGGCGACTTCAACAACCAGATCGCGATGGTGGGCCAGCCGATCGGCGTGTACCTCGGGAGCGGCTTCCTGCGGTGCGGCGTTTCCAACGGTACGACGAACATCGTCGCCGTGGCGGGTGGCGGCACGGACACCCTCGGCGCCGTGTGTCAGGGCCATGCGCGGGGCGCGCTGTACGTGGACCCGAATGGCTACCCGTTGCAGGATCCGGATCCGCGCCTCGTACAAGACCCGAACTACAACTGGACCGGCAGCATCCGCTCCGCGTTCCGGTACCGGAAACTGCAGATCTCCGGCTTGCTCGACATCCGGAACGGCGGCCAGATCTGGAACGGCACGAAGGGCGCGCTGTGGAGCTACGGCACGCACAAGGATACGGAGCAGCGCGCCGTCTGCACCGCCCGCACCGAAACCGGGTGCACGGGGAACACCAAGATCTTCGGCCAGGGCGGCTGGTATGATGGCCCCGTCGTGGGGCCGGGCGCCGGCGTGCCGGCGTCGATCGGCGAGTATTGGTATCGCGACGTCGTGGGATGCCCGTTCCTCGGCATTGACGAGCCGTGCATCGAGGACGCCGGCTTCGCGAAGCTGCGCGAGGTCTCCATCACGTACACGCTCGACGCGCCCTGGGTGCAGCGCTCCCTCGGATTCGCGAGCATCGACATCCGGGTGTCGGGCCGTAACCTGCACACCTGGACCAACTACACCGGCTACGACCCCGAGACGAACCTCGGCGGCGCGATCTCGGCAGGCCTGGGCGCCGGCGGCGTGGATTACTTCAACAACCCGCAGACGCGCTCGTTCGCCTTCTCCATCACCTTGAACCATTAACCCGAGGAGACCGACATATGCGTTCCAATACCAATGTCGCGCTCGTGGCACTGGGGCTGCTCCTCGGGACCACGGCCTGCGACACGTTCCTGACCGGGACCAAGCTGTCCGAGAACCCGAACCTGCCGACTTCGGCGTCGATCCAGCCGCTGTTCGTCGGCGTGCAGGCCGGCCAGTTCACGTTCCAGGAAGCCCTTGCGGCGATGATGACGTGCGAGTGGGTCCAGGCCTGCGGAGCCGCCAACGGGCGCTTCGTCCAGCAGGCGGGACAGTACGTGTTCGGAGAGACTTCCAATACCGCGGCCAATTTCGGCGACTGGCTGCAGGTATACGGCGGCGGCGGGCTGGTCGACATCAGGCGGGTGAAAACCCTCGCCCACGCCGCCGGCGACTCGACCTGGCTCGGCGTCGCCAAGGTCTGGGAAGCGCTGACCATGGGGACCGCCTCGGACCTGTGGGGGGATATTCCCTACTCCCAGGTGGACACCAACACGGCGAATCCACCCCTCGACGATCGGTTCGCCATTCTCGGGTCGCTGCAGACCCTGCTGGACCAGGCCATCACCGAGCTCTCGAGTAACCTCGGCGCCGGCCCGGGGAATCGCGACTTGGTTTTCAATCCGAGCGGCGATCAGTCTGTGGCGACGCTGCGGGCGAAATGGACTCAGGCGGCCTGGACCTTGAAGGCCCGTTACTACATGCACACCGCCGAGTCGTTGGGCGTGCCGGCGTACACTGCCGCCATCGCGGCGGCGCTGAACGGCATCGGCGACGCTTCCGGTGCCGGTGATCTGCGTTCATTCCACACCCGCGTCACGGCCGAGCGCAACATGTGGAGCCAGTTCCAGGTCAGCTCGGGGTTCGGCACCGATCTCGAGGCGGGCAAGCCCCTGGTCGACTATATGAACGCGCGCAACGACCCGCGGCGCGCCGCTTACTTCTGTCTGAACGCGCTGGGAGGATACGGCGGTGACGATTTCAACATCGCCGTCAACCCGGATTCCATTTCGAACTTCGCATGCCTGCCCGGACGGTTCGCGCCGGACGCGCGGATCCCGTACGTGAGCTATGCCGAGAACGAGCTGATCCTGGCGGAGGCATATGCGGCCACGGGCGACACGGCCAGCGCCAGATCACATTTGAACGCCGAGCTCGCCACGGTACCGCTCCCGGCGGTGGCCAGCGGCTTGAGCGCCGCCGCGCTGCGCGACACGATCATGATGGAGAAGTACGTGGCCATGTTCCAGAACATCGAGACGATCAACGACTACCGGCGCACCTGCATTCCCGCGATCACTCCGGTGAGTAACGGGCAGGGATTCACGCACGTGCCCGGGCGGCTGTTCTACCCGCAGGCGGAGCGGAACGCCAACACCCACATCCCGGATCCGAGCACACAGCTCTCGACCCACGGGTTCCGCAACAAGGGGGACGTGCACGCCTGCCAGGGGAGCGATGCGCTGCCATGAGCCGCTAAGGAAGTAGCGCGCTCACCGGGCAGGTTCGGTCGGACGCCACGCTCGCGCAGTCTCCGGCGGGCGTGGCGTGCTTCTGTCCCTGGCGGTGCCTTGCCTCGCGCGCGGCCGGGCCACACCTTCCCGGCATGTCGCCTCGACGCCACAGCTCCCTACGCGAAGGTGTGATCCTCGGCGCTGTTGTGGGCACCGGGATTTGGGTTTGGATCGCGCTGGTCGACGCGATCGTGGGCGAGCCGTTTCACACGTTTGCCGTGCTCGGGGGCGTGGCGCGCTTCACTACGCTGCACTACGTTTTGTGCCTGGCGTACGGAGTGGTCGCCGTCAGCGTCGTGCATGCGGCAACGCGAGAAGCCAGTCTCATCGTCGGCGCGGCGTTCGCGTTTTTCCTGCTGGAGCTCGGGTTCGTGATGGTGTCGGCGATTCTGTCGCAGGTCGGCCTCGGTGGGCTCGCCTGGGTCCGAATCCTCGGTGGCAACGCCGTGGGGGTCGCCCTGACGCTCTTGATTCTGTGGCGACGGCACCCATTGGCCCAGGAGTTCCGGGATGGGGCGGCTGAAGGGGAAGAGTGACCTCGGGACCCGCGACGCCATGACGCGCGGCCGCCTCTGGCTGACCACCGCCGCCCTCGGCCTCGCCGGGTGCGCCGGCCCCTTTCCCCAATCCACGCTGCGGCCGCGGTCCGACTACGGTCGCGCGATCGATCACTTGTTCACCGACATTTTCTGGTGGGCCGTGATCGTGTTCGTCCTCGTCGAAACGCTGCTGCTCATCGCCCTCGTCCGGTTCCGCCACCGGGAGGGGCGTCCGGCCCCGAAGCCGTCGCATGGCCACACCGCACTCGAGATCGGCTGGACGCTTGCACCCGCAGTGATCCTCGTGCTCGTGGCGGTACCAACGGTGCGCACCATCTTCGCGACGGCGGGCGACGCTCCCCCTGACGCACTCAAGGTCGAGGTGATCGGACACCAGTGGTGGTGGGAGTACAAGTACCCGAACCTTGGAATCGTGACGGCGAACGA
>Ga0137409_10000060_pt1 | contig 46716 bp, 45 predicted proteins | sample CZODoug1_16funga_FD_122059 | JGI IMG/M metagenome (GOLD analysis project Ga0137409, IMG submission 122059) | Vadose zone soil fungal communities from Angelo Coast Range Reserve, California, USA - CZODoug1_16fungal (Hybrid Assembly) | ecosystem: Environmental > Terrestrial > Soil > Vadose zone...
CACCATCCGCACGATAATCTCGGTATTCGTGGCCTCCATATCGACCCGCGGCGACAGGCTCTGCGCATGAAAGGCATCCATCACATGCTGCCGCCCCGTTGAGCCGCGCTCGAAGAGAATAAGCGGCAGGTTCACCAGATCCTTGAGCTGCATCCGGCGTTTTTTCAGCAGCGCTGATTTCTGTGGCGTGATCAGGCTCCACTCCATCGAGAACAGGTGCGTGTAGTCCAGGACCGACGACGACTCGTACGGTGCGGCGACGCCAATCTCGACTTCGCGGTCGTTCACAAGGTCGTCTTCGATTTCGGCTTCGATGCGGTTGCTCAAACGCACCTGGATATGCGGAAAGGCCTCGTGGAATCGACGTACCGCATCGACCATCACGTAAAGAATGAGATATTGCGTCGCGACAACGTGGATCACTCGTCGCGTGTCCGAGCCGGCAAACAGCTCGGTGAGCTCGCAGGCCCGGTCAAGAAACGCCACGGCGTGCGGAAGAAAGCGCTGCCCCTCGCGCGTCAACGGATTGCCCCGCTTGAGTCCCCGCGCCTTGCGATACAGTTCGACTTTCAGCCGCTCTTCGAGCGCCCCGGCGGCATCGTGGGCGGTCAGGTGTTCATGGCGGCCGCGGATGTGGCGATGTGGCTGGCGATCATGACCCGCCTGGGGTCGAGCGACGGGTCGGTGACGGCGACCATGACGAGCGCGTTCCTGGACGCCGCCCGCCACGAGCCTTTTCGCTGCACGGCGCGCGTCGTGAAGCTCGGCCGACGGCTCGTGTACGGCGTCGCCGAGAGCGTCAGTGGTAGCGGCAGGCTATTGACTCACCATTCGCTGACGTACGCTCGGCGCTAGCGGGCGCGCCGCTGATGCATCCGCTCGACGTGCCAGCCGGCGCGCTCGTCGTCGGTCGTCTCGGGCGGCCCGGCGCGCGAGTCGAGCCAGTAGGCGAGGTCCCACAGCTCGTCGTCCTCCAGGACCTGATAGTACGAGGGCATGGGCGTGCCATCGAGCCCGGTCAAGAGCGTGCGGACGATGTCTCCGGTGGTGGGGCCGCTCTTGAACGGCCGTCGCGTCAGATCGGACGGTCGAACGGATAGGTCCTTGGCGGAGGGCCCGTCGCCGCGAGCTTCCTTGCCGTGGCACTCGGCGCACTCGCCCTTCACGTAGACCCGTGCCCCTCGCGCGACAGCCGCGGGTGTCGCCGGCGGCGCCGCCGGGATCGCCAGCACCCTGGGCGCCTTGCCGTCGGCGAAGCGTGGCGACAGGCTCTTCACGAAAGCGATCACCGCCCGGACCTCGTCGCCGCTCAGGTGATCCTGCGGGACCATTCCGGTCGACGGAATGCCCCGAACGATCGTCCGGACGAGGTCCGCGTCCGAGGGGATCTGTCCGGACGCCGTCGAGCGGAACTTGAAGCGGCCCTTGGTGAGATCACGCGGCGGCATCTTGAAATGATGCGCGGCCATACCCTGGCCGTCGCCGGTGGCGCCGTGGCAGACGGCGCAGTTGTCGCGAAATACGCGCTCGCCCGCGGGAATATCGGGCTGTCCCGAGGCGCCCAGCGCGAGCCCCAGCCCCAGAGCCGAGGCCAGCAGCCCGATGGCCCCGGGCCGCGCCGTCAACCGGAGCTACTCGAGGACGACCAGCTGGCCGACCACGTGAGCGGGATGCAGCTGGCACTTGATCGGGAACACGCCGGCCTTGTCCGCGATGAAGCTGACCGCGGCCGTCTTGTCGCCCGCCACGACCTCCTTCACGCCGAACGCCGCGATCTCGTAGCCGTGCTCGTCCGTGTGCTTGTTGACCAGCCGGAGCGAGACACGATCGCCCTTCTTGGCCGTGATCGAGGTGGGCTCCCAGATCTTGACGTCCTGCGGGCTCACGACGTTGACGATGGTGAGGCTGACCTCTCCTCCGTATGTCGCCGCGGCGACGCTACCGAGCAGCACGATCGCGATCGCTGTCGCGAGGAATCTCATCGCGCGAAGTCCTCCTGGGCGGCCGTGAGCGTGTCGGGGGCCGCGAGAAGGTCGAGCGCCGTGAGCGCCAGGGCCTTCGCCCCCGCGACCATTCCGGCACGGGCCATCGGCGAGCGCGCCCACTCCGCGAACTCGCGGGAGTGTCCGGGTACGCCGTCCGGGGAAATACGGATGTACGGGTGGATCGTCGGGAGCGCCTGGCTGACGTTGCCGCAATCGGTCGAGCCGTAGCCCGCCTCGCCGTCGTCCGGGTCCACCGGGAACCCGATCACCCCGAGATTTCGCTCGAAGAGCTCGGCCATCGTCCGGTTCGGCTTCATCGGATCGTGGATCGTCGGCTCGGCCGTCACCTCGACGCGGCAGCCGGTCGCGGCCGCGGCGCCGTCGGCGCAGGCCGTGAACCGCCGGAGCAGCTCCTGACAGTAGTCCTTCGTGAGGGCGCGCAGATAGAAATCGGCGCGGGTGTACTCGGGAATGATGTTGGGCTGGTCGCCGCCCTTGACGATGATGCCGTGGACGCGCGCGTCGGGCCGCAGCTGCTGGCGCATCTGGTCGAGCGCGACGAAGAGCTGGATGACCGCGTTCAGCGCGTTCACGCCACGCCACGGCCAGGACGAGGCGTGGGTGGCCTTGCCGTGGAACTCGGCCTTTGCCTTGATGATGCCCAGCGTCGGCCGCCACACCTGCGTTCCGCTCCGGCCGTGAATCATCATCGCGGCGTCCACCCCGCGAAAGACGCCGGCCTCCATCAGGCGCACCTTGCCCGCGCCGCCTTCCTCCGCCGGCGTGCCGATCACCTGGATGCGGCCCGCGAACGGGATCCGGCCGAGCGCCACGGCGAGAGCCGCCCCGGCGCCGGTGCCGGCCGTCGCGATGACGTTGTGGCCGCAGGCGTGACCGATGGAAGGAAGGGCGTCGTATTCCGCCAGGATCGCGATGGTGGGCCCGGCGCCGGCTCCGTTGATCGTGGCCCGGAAGGCCGTCGGCAGACCGCCGATGGAGCGCTCGACCTGGGCGCCGTGCTTCTCGAGGAACTCGGTGAGCCAGGCGTGAGCCTTCTCTTCCTGGAAGCACAGCTCCGGAGTGTCGTGGATCCGGTGGGAGAGCGCTTCCAGGTCGTCCGCCAGCCCATCCACCGCGCCCGCGACCTTCTGCTTGGCGTTTGCGATCGCGTCTTCAAAGGCTGTCACTGTTGGTCTCCTGGATTTGCGGCGTTGCGAGACCGAGGTGGCCGATCGCGCACAACTATATCACCGCCGCATCATCGCGGCCGTGGGCTGGGAATCGCGCGGGCGAGGGAGAATCGCGCTGGCTGTCGAGGAAGTTTACACAGTTCCGGAAAGCGACGACGGGCCCCGCTCACTCCTTCTCGAGCCTGGTGATCGGGACCGGGCGGGTGGTCTCGAGCCCGACACGTCGACCGGAAACATATCGCACCTCACCGGCGACGGTGAACGAGCCGAGCTCCTCGCTCAGCACGTCGATCCAGCAGACCTTTCCGAGCTTCAGCGAGGTCGTCGTGGGCACGGTGAGCCAGAGTCCGTGGCGGCTTGCATCTTCGGCGCGCCCCAGGAGGGCCTCGTCGTCGACCCACACCCGCACGGGCCACGAGACGGCGATTCGTGGATGACGACGGCGCTCCCGTATCGCGCTCATTGTCCACTTCCTGGTACATCTTCCATGCCATCGGCAAAGGGCTTGTAGCCAGTGGAGTTCCGGCACACGGCCCACGCGACACCGAGCGCATCGTAAGCTTCGTCGACGCTCGGGCGGCCTTGGTAGGTACCTTGGTGCGGTCCGTCATATACTGCGTGAGTGACCAAGCGAGTCCTGATCGTCGATGACGAGCCTCCGGTAATCGAAGTCCTGAAGGATTTCTTCCGCCAGTTTCGCCACGCCCACTCGTACGAGACCGAGTCGGCGAAAGACGGAGCGGAGGCCCTGATCGTCCTGCTCCAGGGCAAGTTCGATCTGATCCTTCTGGACATGCACATGCCTCGGATGGGCGGCCTCGAGCTCCTCAAGCAGGTGCGCGGTCTCGGCGTGAAGGTGCCGGTCATCATGATCACCGCCAACGCCGACACCAAGGCCGCGGCCGAGGCACTGAGCGGCGGCGTGTTCGCGTACATCCCCAAGCCGTTCGACATCCGCCACCTCGACCACCTCGTCGCGCTCGCGGTCTCGAGCGGATCGTAGCCGCCCGATGGCTGGATCGCCCCGCGCCGGCGGAGCGGCCGGCGGGCGCTTCGTCGTCATCGGCGCGACCGGGCAGCTCGGGTCCGATCTCGTCCGCACCTTCGACCGCCCGGGCGAGCTGATCCCTCTCGGCTCTCGCGACCTCGACGTGCTCGACGCCGCCGGGGTGCGGTCGACGCTCGCCAACCTGCAACCGACCGTGGTGGTCAACGCGACGGCTTACAACCTCGTCGACCGGGCGGAGGAGGAGCGGCCGCGGGCGTTTGCGCTGAACGCCGAGGCGGTCGGCTCGCTCGCGGCGGCCTGTCACTCGCTCGGCGCGGTCTTCGTCCACTTCTCGACGGACTACGTCTTCGACGGTCGCAAGCGGACCCCGTACGTGGAATCCGACGCGCCCGCTCCCCTGGGCGTCTACGGCGAGTCGAAGCTTGCCGGGGAGCGGCTGGCGCTCGAGCGGTGCGAGCGAACGGTCATCTTCCGCGTTTCGGGCCTATTCGGGATCGCGGGCAGCTCGGGCAAGGGCCGAACGAACTTCGTCGAGACGATGCTGCGCCTGGCGCAAGAGGGAAAGCCGCTCCGCGTCGTTGCCGACCAGGTGCTGGGACCGAGCTACACGCTCGACATCGCGCGCAAGGTCTGGGTCGTGCTCCCGAAGGTCGCCCATTCGATCTATCACCTCACGAGCGGCGGGCAGACGAGCTGGTACGACTTTGCCCGGCGCGCCTTCGGGCTCGCCGGGGTGACGGCCGACATCACGCCCGTGACCGCCGCGGAGTTCGGGGCCAGAGCCCCGCGGCCTGCGTACTCCGTGCTCGGACACGCGCACCTCGCCGCGCTGGGCGAAGACGACCTCCGGTCCTGGGACGCGGCGCTCGCCGCGTACATCGCGGAGCGGTCGGCGTCCCGGTAGCGGGCGGCTCCCTGTCACACCGCGCTGGCTCTCGCCCGCGCGATCCTCCGCTCCAGCGCCGGATGCGAAAAGAAGATGATCTCTTTGAGGCGATTGGGACGGCGTTCGGCCAGGTTCAATCGCGCCAGGCGCTCCATGGCTCCGATGAACGCCAGGGCGTTGCCGGTCGTGGCCAGGGCGAAATCGTCGGCCTGGCGCTCGATCCAGCGCGAGAACCCGTTGCCCAGGGGGAGCTGGATCAGCCCGAGCGCCAGCAGTACGAGCGCCAGCCACGGTAGCCCCGCCGGATCGGCCGGCCCGGCGAGCCCGAGGAGCGGCACGCCGGCGTCGAGCCCGAGCGCGGCCAGTCGCGCCGTGAGAAGCAGCAGCGCGCCGTGGACGAGGAGGCCGCGCCGGACGTCACCGTGGACGTGATGGCCGAGCTCGTGGGCCAGCACCGATTCGATCTCCTCGGGAGTAAAGCTGCTCAGGAGCGTGTCGAAGATGATGATCCGCCGCGTTCGCCCGATGCCGACCACCGCGGCGTTGGCCGTCCGGCTCTTCCGCGACTGGTCGGCCACGAAGACGCCGACCGCGTCGACGTGCGCGCGGCGCGCGAGCGTGAGCAGCCGCTCGCGGAGCTCCGCGTCGGCCAGCGGCGACAATCGATAGAAGAGCGGGACGACCCAGATCGGAAGCACCGCGGTGAGCGCGATCTGGACCACGATGAACACGGCCGCCGCGAGCAGCCACCAGTAGGGCGTCAGCGCGATCAGGGCGTAGGCGATCTCGACCGCCGCGAAGCCCAGCGCCCCGGCGATCAGCACGGCCTTCAGGCGATCGGCGAGCCATGCGCGGGGCGGCTGGTGGAGAAGACCGAAGCGTCGCGGAAGCCAGTATCCCCGCGCGAGCGTCACCGGAAGGCCGAGCGCGCCGTGCCCGAAGCCGAGCGCGAGCGCGACCAGCGCGACCTGGGCCCACGCCGCGGGCGTGACCCGCGCCGCCCACTGTGCGACGGCATGCCCGGCGCCCGTCAGGAGCACGGCCAGGAGATAAGCGACCGAGATGGTGAAGCCGAGGAGCCCGAGCCAGAGCTGGAACCGGTGGTAGCGGTCGGCGTCGGCCATGTGGCATTGTACCCACCGGCGCGCCAGCCGCCGCCGATGCGGATGTGCCTGATACAATGGCCGAACATTCAATGCAGGCAAAGGGAGCCATCATGTTCGAGTCCGTCGAAGAGGTCCAGCAGCGGTTCCGGGACGCGCGGTACATCGCGAGCCGCCGTGTGTCCACCGTCGTGTACCTGGCCGCGCGCATGGGCCGTCCGGTGCTCGTCGAGGGGCCGGCCGGCGTCGGCAAGACCGAGCTCGCCAAGACACTGTCCGAGATCACCGGGCGTCCGCTCATCCGGTTGCAGTGCTACGAGGGGCTCGACGAGGGCAAGGCGCTTTACGAGTGGAAGTACGCCAAGCAGCTCCTCTACACGCAGCTCCTCCGCGAGCGCATCGGCGAGCTGATCGCCGACACGCCCTCGCTGCCCGACGCGGTGGCGAAGATCGCGGGCGAGGAGGACGCGTTCTTCTCGTTCCGCTTCCTCTCGCCCCGGCCGCTCCTCTCGGCGATCCTGGCCGAGGAGCCGGTCGTGCTGCTCGTCGACGAGATCGACAAGGCCGAGCCGGAGTTCGAGGCGTTCCTGCTCGAGGTGCTCTCGGATTTTCAGGTGTCGGTTCCCGAGCTCGGGACGGTGCGCGCCCGGCACATCCCGCTCGTCGTCCTGACGTCGAACAACGCCCGGGAGCTCTCCGACGGCCTCAAGCGCCGGTGTCTCCACCTGTTCATCGACTTCCCGGCTCCGGCCGACGAGCTGCAGATCATCCGGCTGAAGGTGCCGGAGATTCCGGCGGAGCTCGCCCGGGCGGTCGTCGCCGCCGTGCAGAAGATTCGCGCGCTGGACCTCCGCAAGCTCCCGTCGGTCTCGGAGTCACTGGACTGGGCGCGCTCGCTCGTGATCCTCAACGCGCGGGAGCTCGACGCGGCGCTCGTCGAGTCCACGCTGACCCTGCTCGTCAAGCACGAGAAGGATCTCGAGCGCGTGAAGGGCTCGCTGGACAAGGTCCTGGCGGAGTAGTCCCTGGACGAGCGAATCCTCGAGTTCATCGGCGACCTGCGCCGGGCCGAGATCCGCATCTCGCCCTCGGAGGCGCTCGACGCGCTCGCCGCGAGCGCCGCCGTCGGTCTCTCCGACCGCGAGACCTTCAAGGCGACCCTCGCGGCGACGCTGATCAAGGAGTTCCGCGATCACCCGACCTTCGATCGCCTCTTCAACCTCTACTTTCTCGACCTGGAGGCGCTGGGCGAGGGGCTGAAGAAGGCGCTCGGTCCCGAGGACCCGCGCGTGCAGGAGATGCTCGACGATCTCCTGGCCAACGAGGACATGGAGCTCGACGAGCTGACCGAGCTGCTCATGCGCGGGCAGGGCAGCGAGATGGAGATGGCCATCCGCTCCGGCGGCCAGAACGCGGGCCTCGAGCGGCTCATGTACTTCCTGCAGGTCGGGTTCTTCTCGCGCCGGATCTCGGACAACTTCGACTGGTCCGCCATCGAGGGCGACCTCGAGCGCGTCATGAAGGCGCTCGAGGAGCGCGGTCTGGACCCCGGCCAGCTGGCCCGGATCCGCAACTACCTCGAATTGCGGCTCGAGGCGTTCAAGCGAATGATCCGCCAGCACGTCGAGCGCGAGCTGGAGCGCCGGGCGTACCGACAGGGGGAGAAGCTCACCCGCGAGGTCCTCGCCGAAAAGCCGCTTTTCGCGCTGACGCCCGACGAGATCGCCCAGATGAAGAACGTCGTCGCCCGCCTGGCCCGCAAGATCAAGGATGCGCTGGCGCTGCGCCAGCGCCAGGAGCACCGCGGGCGCCTCGACACCCGGCGCACGACCCGGAAGAGCCTCCAGTACGGCGGGGTGCCGATGGAAGTCTTTCTCAAGCGGCGCCACCGGGAGAAGCCGAAGCTCATCACCATCTGCGACGTGTCGGATTCGGTCCGCAACGCCTCGCGCTTCATGCTGCAGCTCGTCTGGAGCCTCCAGGAGTGCTTCAGCCGGGTCCGCTCGTACGTGTTCGTCTCCGAGATCGCCGAGGTCACCCAGGCCTTCAACACGTATCCGGTCGAGCGCGCCATCGAGTGGGCGCTCAAGGGCGCGCCCGTGGACTACCACTGCCGGTCGGATTTTGGATTTGCCTTCAGCCGGTTCGCGAAGACCGAGCTCGACTCGCTCGACCGGAATCTGCGCGAGTGGAGCAACGCGAAAGGCGTGCGACCCGCGTACAAGATGTTGAAGTCCGCGCGCTTCAAGTGCCTCATGACGCTGAGCCGACGCCGAGGCGGAAACTCGGGCGCAACGCCTGCGGCGGCGTCTCGCGGCGAGACATCGACGCAACCGGCGCAGGCCGCCGACTGACACGCGCGCGCTGACGTTGGAGCCCGCAGTGCGCCCCCTCGCGAATCGTCTCGATCACATCGTGCTCACCGTAAGCGACATCGGCGAGAGCCTGCGCTTCTACGAGCGCGCGCTCGGCTTCGAGCGCGACCTGTTCCGCGGGCCCGAAGGCCAGCCGCGCTTCGCGCTGAAGTTCGGCGACCAGAAAATCAACTTGCAGGATCGAGCCACGGACACGCCAACGAAGGCCAAACAGCCGACGTTCGGCGCCGCCGACTTCTGCGTGATCGCTTCGATTCCGCTCGACGACGTGATCGCGCACCTGCGCGTGATTCGCGTCGCGATCGAGGCCGGCCCCGTCGCGCGGCGCGGCGCGCTGGGGCCGATGCGCTCCATCTACTTTCGCGACCTCGACGGCAACCTAGTCGAGGTCGCGGAGTACGACCGCTGAGGACGCCGCTGCTCGTATAATCCGCGCCTTCCCTGTTCGGCGAAGGACCGGGTATGTCAGACCCCCGCACATTGCTCGCTGCACGGCTCCAGAAGGCCGTGGTCGCCGCGTTCGGCGCGGACTACGCGGGAACCGACCCGATGGTGCGCCGCTCCGAGCGAGCCGACTACCAGGCCGATCTCGCGATGGGCCTCGCCAAGCCGCTCAAGCGCGCGCCGCGCCAGGTCGCCGAGGCTGTCGTCGCTGAGCTCGACCTTGCGGACGTCTGCGAGGGTGTCGAGATCGCGGGCCCCGGGTTCATCAATCTCACGCTGGCGCGCCGGTTCCTCGAGAGCGAGGTCGACATTCTCGGTCGCGACCGCCGGCTCGGCGTGCCGCTCGCGCAGCTGCGCGACAAGGTGATCCTGGACTACTCCGCGCCGAACGTCGCGAAGGAGATGCACGTCGGCCACCTGCGCTCGACGATCATCGGCGACGCGGTCGCGCGGCTGCTCGAGGCGATCGGCCATGACGTGGTTCGCCAGAACCACCTGGGCGACTGGGGCACGCCGTTCGGCATGCTGATCGAGCATCTCGTCGACCTGGGCGGCGCCGATGCCCGCGCGCGCTCCGAGTTGGGCGAGCTCGGCGAGTTCTACCGCAAGGCCCGCGTTAAGTTCGACGCGGATCCCGCGTTCGCCGACCGTGCGCGCCGGCGCGTGGTGGCGCTGCAAGCCGGCGATGCCGACACGCTCGCGCTCTGGCGCACGCTGATCGAGATTTCGAAGCGGCACTTCTCCGAGACCTACGCGAAGCTCGACGTGCTGCTCGTGAACGAGGACATCCGCGGCGAGAGCTTCTATAACCCGCTGCTCGCCGACGTTGCCGGCGACCTCGAGCGCCGCGGCATCGCCACGATCAACGACGGCGCACTCTGCGTGTTCCCGCCGGGATTCACGAACCGCGACGGCCAGCCGTTGCCGCTGATCGTGCGCAAGCAGGACGGCGGCTACGGCTACGCGGCCACCGATCTCGCGGCGCTGCGTTACCGCACCGGAACGCTACGCGCCACGCGCTTGCTCTACGTCGTCGGCTCGCCGCAGGCGCAGCACCTCGCGATGGTGTTCGCGGTTGCAGCGATCGCCGGTTGGCTCGAGCCGCCGGCGCGCGCCGAGCAGGTCGCCTTCGGCACGGTGCTCGGGCAGGACAAGAAGACGCTCAAGTCGCGGGCGGGCGAGGTCGTGCGACTCGTCGATCTGCTCGACGAGGCGGTCGAACGAGCCGACGCCGAGCTCGCGAAGCGCGACGTCGAGCGCGGCGTTGAGCGCGACGCAGCCGAGCGGCGCGCGCTCGCTCCCGCGATCGGCATCGGCGCCGTAAAGTACGCCGACCTCGCGAACGACCGCATCAAGGACTACGTGTTCGACTGGGAGCGGATGCTCGCGCCCGAGGGCAACACCGGGCCGTATCTGCAATACGCGCACGCGCGGATCCGCTCGATTTTCCGCAAGGCGGGCGAGGGCGGTGTCCAGCCGCCGGTCGCCGGCACGCGCATCGCGCTCGCCGAGCCCGCCGAGCGCGCGCTCGGGCTCGAGCTGCTCGGCTTCGGCGCAGCGGTGCTCGAGGCGGCCGAGTCGCTGAAGCCGCATCGGCTCGCGGGTTATCTCTACGACCTCGCGACCGCGTTCACGGCGTTCTTCGAGAATTGCCCGGTGCTGCGCGCGCCCGATGCGGCGACGCGCGACTCGCGGCTCGCGCTCTGCGCGCTAACCGCCGACGTGCTCGCGCGCGGGCTCGATCTGCTCGGCATCGAGGCGCCCGAGCGGATGTAGGCTAGCCACCTCGATTCATCCGGCAGAGGAGCGACGATGGCCGATCTCAAGTTCGCGCTTCGCCAGCTGCGCAAGAGCCCGGCTTTCACCGCGGTCGCGGTCCTCACGCTGGCGCTCGGCATCGGCGCGACGACGGCGATCTTCAGCGTCGTCTACGGCGTTTTGGTCAGCCCGTACCCGTACGCGCGGCCCGCTGAAATCTGGACACCCGGCCTACGCACGGCGTCTCTCAACCAGCGCATGCGGACGTATCAAGTGCGCGAGTACCTCGCGATGGCCGAGCTGCCCGCGCTCGCGGACACGATGGCCACTGGGCCAGAGCAGATGCTGCTGACGGGCGAATTCGCTCCCGAAGTGCTGCAAACCATCCGCGTTTCCGGCAGTGCCGGAAGGTTCCTCGGCGTTGCGCCGATCCTCGGCCGAACGCTCGGCCCCGGGGACGTTCGTGCGAGCGGCGAGCCCGAGCCGGTCGTGCTGCTGAGCTTTCGCTTGTGGCAGCACTTGTTCGGCGGCCGGCCCGACGCGCTCGGCCAAACGCTGCGCTTGAACGACGAGCCCTACACCGTCGTCGGCGTGATGCCGCCGCGCTTTGGCTGGTGGACGAGCGACGGCCTATGGCTTCCGCTCGGGCGTGAGCAACCGGATCGCGGCGTCTTCCCGATCGTGCGACTCGCACCCGGTGCGACCCAAGCGGTCGCCGAGCAGCAACTGCAGGACCTACAGACGCAGTTGGCCAGCGCGAACCCCGGCGGGTTTCCGCGGGACGAGTTTGCGTCGCAGCTCACCAACTACCTCGACATCACGGTCGCGAGCGGCGAAATGAAGCGCAGCCTGCAACTGCTGTTCGGCGCCGTGGGGTTCCTGTTGTTGATCGCCTGCGCGAACGTGGCGAGCCTGCAACTGGCCCGCGGCTCCTCGCGCGTGCGCGAGGTGGCGGTGCGGCTGTCGCTCGGGGCACAACGACGGAGGCTCGTGCGGCAGCTCCTGACGGAGAGCGTGCTGCTCTCGGGCGCCGGCGGCGTGCTGGGGCTCGCGTTCGCATTCGCCATCACCCGGCTCATGGTCGTGCTGATGCCGGATTTCTACGTGCCGAACGAAGCGCGCGTCGAGGTCAACGGCATCGTTCTCGCGTTTTGCGCCGGAGTCTCGATGCTCACCGGCATCGTGTTCGGTCTCGTGCCGGCGCTCCAGTCGTCGCGGCCGGATCTCACCGACGCGCTCAAGGACGAGGCGTGGGGATCGAGCGCCACGGCCGGCGGCAAGACGCGCGCGGCGCTGGTCGTCGCGGAGGTGGCACTGTCGGTGATGTTGCTCATGAGCGCCGGGATGACGATCCGCGCGTTCATCGCTCTGCAACAGGTGGAGCTCGGTTTTCGGCCCGAGCAGGTGGTCACCGCGGACGTGCTGCTGTCGCCGAATCGCTACGACACGGCGGACAAGCGCAATCGCTTCGCCGTCGAGCTCTTGGAGCGCGTCCGGAATCTGCCCGGAGTGGCTTCCGCGTCGATGGGGAACGGCGGGCTGCCGTTCGGCGGGAGGTCTAGTCGCTACTCCATCGGCGGCGAGGCATCGGCGGAGAATCAGCGGATCCTCATCCAGCTCGGCAGCGCCGACTATCTCGGCACGCTCAAGATTCCGCTTCGCGAAGGCCGGATGTTCACCGAGCGCGAGATCGCGGACGCTAGCGCCGTGGTCGTGCTCAACGAAACCGCTGCGAAGCTCTGGCCGGCGGGCGAGAGCCCGGTCGGCCGTGTCATCCGCTTGGACGAGCTCGGCGCCGGGAGTCCGAATGCATCGGCCGAAGTCACCGTCGTTGGGGTGTTCGCCGATACCCGCAACGCCGGGCTGAGAAGCGACCCGCAGCCCGCGGCGTTGCTGCCGTTCACTCTGGTAGCGGTCCAGAGCAGGACGCTCGCGGTCAGGACGCAGCTCGAGCCCGGATCGTTGCTGAACGTGTTGCGCACGCAACTCCGCGAGATGGATCCCGAGGTGCCCGTGCGCGGCCCCGGCTCGCTGTCCGACGCGGTCGCCGAAGACTCGATCCAGCCGCGCTTCACGATGTCGCTGTTCGCGCTATTCGCGGCGCTCGGTCTCGCGCTCGCGATGGCCGGCATCTACAGCGTGCTGTCGTATCTCGTCGCGCGGCGGACGCGCGAGATCGGCGTCAGGATGGCGCTCGGCGCGGGGCGACGCGAAGTGCTCGGCATGTTCATGAGGACCGGCGCGCGGCTCGTCGGCGTGGGGCTCGCCGTGGGCCTCCTGGGCTCGCTCGGGCTCGCGCGCCTGCTGACGAGCCGCATCGACCTTTATCACGTCACGCCGTTCGACCCGGTCACGATCGCCGCGATAGTGCTGCTCCTCGCCGCGGTGGCCGCCGCGGCGTGCTACGTGCCGGCGTTGCGGGCGACGCGCGTCGATCCGATGGTCGCGCTGCGCCGCGACTGAGAAAGTGTCCCCACGCGCGCGTAGAGTAAGTTCCTTGCGACTTGGCCTAGAGCCACCGCGCCTCGTAGCACTTCGGTAGGAGAGTAACGTGTCCGAATCAGACCATTGCTGGCCGATCATCTACGTCCGCGGCTACGCGATGTCGCGAACCGAGATCGACGAGACCACGGCCGATCCGTTCTGCGGCTTCAATCTCGGCTCCACGGTCATTCGCGCCACGCCCGACCCGAAAACGCCGCCTCGCAAGCTCATCTTCGAGTCGCCGCTCGTTCGGCTGCAGTCCGACTTCGGTTACGGGGACGTCTACGAGGACGGAGTGGACATCGGCGATCCGGACTTCTCGGCGGAGATCGCGACGAGCTCCGTGATCATCTATCGCTATTACGACAAAGCCTCCACGCTGTTCGGCACGGGCGAGACGCCGAAAATCGAGGAATTCGCGACAGGCTTGAGCGACCTGATCCTGCGCGTGCGCGAGCTCGTGTGCGGCAATCCGAAGAACAAGGTCACCGCGAAGGAATTCAAGTGCTACCTCGTGGCGCACTCGATGGGCGGGCTCGTGTGCCGCGCCTTCCTGCAGAACGCCAAGCTCGGCAAGGACGAGGCGCGCCGCTGCGTCGACAAGTTCTTCACGTACGCCACGCCGCACAACGGAATCGAGATGGCGGGAATCAACGTGCCCGCGTTTTTGGGCCTCAACGACACCAACAACTTCAACAGGACGCGGATGGCCGAGTATCTCGACATCGCGCCGCTCTACAAGAAAACTCAGCGCGCCGACTGGATTCAGGAAGAGGTGTTTCCCTCGGAGCGAATCTTCTGCATGGTCGGCACCAGTCGCGGCGACTACGACGTCGCCGCCGGTTTGTCGCGCACGTTTGCGGGCAACGGCAGCGACGGCCTCGTGCGAATCTCGAACGCCTCGGTATGGGGCGTGAACAAGCAAGGCAAGGTCTCCGCGCCGTCGGCGACCGCGTATTGCTTTCGCTCGCATTCGGGTCGCTACGGAATCGTGAACAGCGAGGAGGCTTACCAAAACCTCGCGCGCTTTCTATTCGGCGACGTGCGCGTGGATCTCTGGGTGGACGTGCACGGCGTTCGCGTCCCGCAGGCCCTCGAGGCGGACGACGCCGCCGGCAAGGTCAACGCGCTGTACCAGTTCGAGGTGCTCGCGTCGCCGCGCGGCAAGAGGTGGTACCTGACGCGGCGGATCGCGGAGGAAGACTCCGTGGCGTGCAGGGACCATGCGGCCTTGAAAAAGGCTACGCCCGCGGCGCCCGACAAGATCTACTTGTCGACGGTCTTCCTCGCCAATCGCTACAAGGTGAACCCGAAGCTCCGAACGCTCTCGTACAGCATGATGCTCGCCGTGCGCGCGCCGGACTACGAGGTGAACAAGACGTTCTGGCCGGATCGTCATTTCGAGGGGGGCTACCTCTACCGCGATTCGGTGGTCATCGAGCTCAAGCTGCCTGCAAAAGAGGGCGCGCCGTGGCAGGTCGCCTACAGCTGGCAGAGCCGAGACGCCGGCCAAGCGACGATTCCGGTCGACGCCAAAGCCCTGGCCGACGGCAGCAAGGTCGAGGTCGACATCCCGTTCTCGAGCGCGGACGAGACACCGCCGCGGTCTCCCGGCATTTCCGGAAAGCTGCGCTTCGTCATCTCGTTGTGGAACCAGGAGTCTTAGCCCCGCGAGGTCTAGCCCCGGCGACCCGCCGCGCGTGAGTGGCGTTACGGAGTTGCCGCGGGCGGCCCCATCCCCTTGAACGCCCACCGGTAATACCGCTGCCCGTTGTTGACCTCGCCGAGGTAGAGATTCCCCTTCGAATCGATCGCCGCGCTGTGGATGTGGAAGAACTCGCGCGCGTTGTGTCCCGCGCGCCCGCCGACGTTGGCGAGGATCCCGAGGGTTTGCCGGTCGAGAATGCGCACGGTCTTGTTCGAGCCGTCGACGACGTACAGGAACCGCTGCGCCGCGTCCGGCGACAGCGCGAAGTGGTGCACGGTGCCCTCGGCCTGCAGCGTCCCGCGCGCGATGAATGCTTCCTTTACGAACGAGCCGTCGAGCTTGAACACTTGGAGCCGATTGTTCGTCCGGTCCGCGACGTAAACGAGGTCGTCGTTCGCGACGACCACCGAGTGCACGGGGTTGTTGAACTGCTGCGGCGCGGGCCCCTGCACGAGCTGCGCGCGCGCGGGGAACTGGTAGTCGTCGTCGGGCTTGTTGCCGTACGCGCCCCAGTGACGCTTGTATGCGCCGGTGGCGGCGTCGAACACGATCACGCGATGGTTGAAGTAACCGTCGGCGACGAACAGCTCGTTGGTCTTGCGGTACACGAACAGGCCCGCGGGCCCGCCGACGTTCTCGCGGTCGTTGCTGCCCGTGTTCTTTCCCGCGTGGCCAATCTGCAAAACCAGCTTGCCCGCGGTCGTGAATTTCAGGATCTGGTTGTCTTCCTTCGCGCTGCCGCTCAACCAGACGTTGTCCCGGTCGTCGACGAAAATGCCGTGCTCCGTGGTGAACCACTCGTAGCCCGGCCCCGGGCCGCCCCACGCCTGGAGGAACTTGCCGTCCGGCGCGAACTCGAGAACCGGCGGCGCGGGGATACAGCACTCGGCCTGCGGCGGGGCGAGCGACGCGGCCTTCTCGCCGTCCGGAATGCTCGCCGGCCGGTGGAACACCCACACGTTGTCGTGCGAATCGACCGCGATGCCGCCGACGGCGCCGGTGACCCACCGGTTCGGCAGCGCCTGCGACCAGAGCGGGTCGGGCTCGAGCTGTGGAATACTGGCGCCGGCTCGATCGCGCGCCGGGCCGCTGCCTTGCGCACTGCCGGTTTGCTCGAGCAGCGCGGCCGCGACGCCGACCACCCAAATCGCCACGAGACGCGCTCGCCGAGTCCACCCCATCGTCGTCAGCATCGGACGCTCTCCCCCGCGCAGGCGGCGCGAGTCGCAACGACCCGTGCCCGGCATCACCGATGATACGCGCGGCGGCTCGTTCCCCACGCGCTCGGTGGTACGAGAGCGGCCCGAAAACCACGCAAGCGTGGCCGCTGCATCCGAAGGTGGCCCCGGCGACGACTAAGACGTGAACCGCTCGCATCGTGCGTGCGATGGAGGTCTAAATGAACGGCGAGGTTCCCGAGATCTACTGGTACCTGTTTTGGGTGGCCGTCCTGGCGTGGGTGATCGTCTTTGCCACCGCCATGATGACGCTCATCCACCGGGGGCACATGAAGACGCTGGAGCTCTTGAGGCTCTATGCGGAAAAGGGAATCGATCCGCCGCCCGCGCTCGACGAGCTGCTCGCGAGATCGAGCGGCGGAGGCGATCCGAAGTGGGCGAGGACCCGGCGCGGGGCGCTGCTGAAGAGCTTCACGGGCATGCTGTTCACCGCGTGCGTGGCGGGCGGCATCCTCTGGTGGCGCATCGACGCCGGCGGGCCGCAGGCGCTGATCTACGTCTTCGGCGCTGCCACCGTGTTCTGGGGTGTCGGCGCGTTGGGGTTGCTGATCGCGGGTCTCTTCGCGTCCGACAAGTAGATGGACGAGGACGACGCAGCGCTGCTCGCCGCCGTGCGGGACGGCTCCGCGCGGGCCTTCAACACGCTGATCGATCGCCACCAGCAGGCGGTGCGAGCCTTCATCCGTCGTCTCACGCGCCCGGCCGACGCCGACGACATCGCTCAGGAGACTTTTCTCGCCGCCTGGATGCATGCGGGCTCATACAAGGGCGCAAGCGGCGGCGCGCGCTCCTGGTTGTTCGCGATCGCCTGGCGGAAGGCCAAGGACGACCATCGCCGCCGGTTTCGGCTTTGGCGGCGGGACGCGGCCTATCGTGAAACCGCAGCCGAGGACGACCGCCGGTCGGCGCCGGCGGAGGACGGGATCGCGCTCGAGCAGGCTCTGGCCGAGCTTCCGATCGACCAGCGCGCGGCGGTCGTGCTGTGCCTCGGCGTCGGCCTTACCCACGAGGAAGCGGCGGAGGTGCTTGGGCTCCCGCTCGGCACCGTGAAATCTCATGTCCTGCGCGGTCGCGAGCGGCTGCGCGGCATACTAGGAGAGCAACCATGACGGACCCTCTGCACAAGGCAATGGCGGAGCTCCTGCGCAAGGACTCTCCCGCCGAGCGCGATCCCCTGTTCCGGGTACGAGTGCTCGAGCGCCTCGAGCGCGCGCGGTACCGGCGGCGCCTCTACGCGTCGATCGCGAGCGCGGTCGTCCTTGCCGTGATCGCCGCGATCGGCGCCGGCGCCGGCCGTTCGGCGCGCGAGGCGGCGGGCGCTCTGCTCGTCGGCGCGGCTCTGGTGGCCCTGTACTTCGTCGTCGCGCCCGCGATGGCGCAGCTGTTCGTGCGCTTCGGCGGCGCATCCAAGAAACATTAGTCCCTCCTGCATCCGTGTGGAGGTCGGGCGACGACATCTGTTCTGACCGCAACGCACTATCGCGCGCGGGATCAGGAGAAGAGCATGCGAATCATTTCCAGACGTGTTGCACTCGGCATTTCGGCAGTGACGCTCATGACCGTGCTTGGCGTCCCCTCGGCCTGGGCTCATCACAGCGCATCCCGCTTCGACACCACCCAGACGGTCGTCGTTGACGGCGTAGTCACGAGTGTCCGGTGGGCGAACCCGCACGTGTATCTCGGCGTCCAGCAGACGACCGACGCGGGCGGGACGATCGAGTGGGAGGTCGAGACCGTCGGCCCCTCGGCGTTGTACCGCCTCGGCTGGACCCGCGACACCGTGGTCGCGGGCGATCGGGTCTCGCTCCGAGGCTACCCTGCGCGCGGCGGGGCCCGCAGCCTCAACCTCGGGTCTCTCCAGCACGGCGACCGCACGATCAACATCATGGGGCTCATCCGCGAATACACGAGCGTGACCGCGGCGCCCGCGACGGGGCGACCAGTCTCGACGGGACCTGGGCGGTGCTGGCCAACTTCGCCCTCATCGGGCCGTTCCTGCCGCAGGGGCCGAAGCCGGCGCTCACCGAGGCCGGCGCCGCCGCAGCCGCGGCCTTCGACGAGCAGACCATGCTGCCCGCCCTCCAGTGCGTGGGGTCGCCGGCGCCCTACTTCATGTTCATTCTCGACGCCAAGCGGATCACGACGGGCGAGGACGCGATCAGCATCGTCGGCGACTACGACGGCGGCGAGCGCACGATTCACATGAACCTCGCCGACCACGCGGGCGCGACGCCGTCCGTGCACGGCCACTCCATCGGCCGCTGGGAGGGTGACACGCTCGTCGTCGACACGGTGCAGTTCACGCCGCGCGCGATGGCTCACGCCTACGGAGTGCCGTCGGGCGTGCAGAAGCATCTCGTCGAGCGGCTCACCCGCAACGCGGACGGAACGCGGATCGCCTACCACTTCGAGCTCAGCGACCCGGAGTTCCTCGCCGCGCCGATCGCCGGCGACGCCCAATGGGCCTACCGGCCGGACCTCGAGCTTGCCCTGGAGGCGTGCGATCCCGAGGCTGCGCGGCGCTTCACCGGGAAGTGATCGAAAAGGAGTGCACGGCGTACCCGGGACACTCTCGCCTTGACCGACACCGCGCACGCGCCGTAGGCTGACTACACGAGTAGTTGGATGGACTACATGACGTCAAAGCTCAGCAAGCTCGAGATCCGGATCATGGAAGCGCTCTGGCGCGGCGGACCGCTGTCCGTGCGCGAGATCCACGAGCGGTTCCCCGAGCGGCGCCGTCCGGCCTACACCACGGTGCAAACGATGGTCTATCGGCTCGAGGCCAAGAAGGCGCTGCGCCGCGCCAAGAAGGTCGGCAACGCGCTGATCTTCGAGGCTTTGGTCTCGCGCGAGGCGGCGCACGGCAAGCACGTCGACGACGTGCTCGCGCTGTTCGGCGGACGCCCGCTGCCGCTCATGGCGCACCTGATCGGCGCCGGCAAGCTCACGCTCGAGGACGTGCGAGAGGCCGAGAAATTGCTGCGCGAGCTTGCGAAGCAGGGGGGCGCGAAGTGATCCACGACGTCGCCGACCATCTGTGGCAGTCGACCGTGTTCGCGGCGCTGGCCGCGCTCGCGGCTCTCGCGCTGCGCAACGACGCCGCGCGTCTCCGGCACTGGATCTGGCTCGCGGCGTCGTTGAAAATCGCCGTGCCCTTTGCGCTGATCGTACGGCTCGGCGCGGCGCTCGCGGGCGTTGCGGCGCGGCCCGCGTTTCCGTCCGATTGGGCCGCCGCGATCGAGCCCATTGCGACGCCGTTCGCCGTTGCGGGCGGCGCGGGGACGGCACACCTGGCCGCCGTGGCGTCGAGCGCCGACCTTCCGCCCGCAGTCGCCGCGATCGTCTGGGCCTGCGGCGCGCTGCTCGTCGCGGCACCGCGGTGGATCCGCGCGTTGCGCGTGGCGGCCGTCGTGGCGCGCGCGGCGCCGCTGCCGATCGAGTTTCCGGTCCCGGTGAGGGCGTTGTCTGCGCCGTTCGCTCCGGCCGTCTTCGGCGTGCTTCGTCCCGTGCTGCTGCTGCCGCAAGACATCGAGCGGCGGCTGTCGCCGCGTGAGCTTTCGGCGGTGCTCGAGCACGAGCACGCGCACGTCCGACGCCTCGACAACTTTACCGCCGCGCTGCACGGTTTCGTGGAGGCCGCGTTCTGGTTTCATCCGCTCGTCTGGTGGATCGGCGCGAAATTACTAGCCACGCGCGAGCAAGCGTGCGACGAGGCGGTCGTCGCGGCGGGCCGCGATCGCCTCGCATACGCCGAGACCATCCTCAAAGTATGCAGGCACTACGCGGCTGCCCCCGCGCCGGCCTCCGCGGCGGGCGGCGACCTCAAACGGCGAATCGCGTGGATCATGACGCCCGCGGGCGAGCACCGCTTCCGCCGGTCGCGGCGCGCAGTCGTATTTGGCTGGCTGGCCGCGGCGCTGGCCGCGCCGTTCGCGCTCGGCTTGGGCCACGCGCAACCACGCGCGGCCGCGGCGCCGACGCCGGTGTTCGACACGCTGACGATTCGCCGCGCGTCCGGCACCCGCGAGCTCAGGGTTCTCGACCTCCCCGGCCGCCCCCAAGGCAACTTCAGCGGCCGCGCGAGCCTCAAGGAATTGATCGGGTGGGCGAGGTACGGCCCCGCGGGCGACCAGATTGTCGGCGGGCCCGCGTGGCTCGACAGCTACGGCTTCGACATCACGATGATGCTCGCGCCGGGCGGCGGCGACGGTCCGAGCGCGCTGCGCTACGTGCTCGAGCAGCGCTTCGCTTTGCGCGTGCACATCGAGAACGACCCCGTGTACGTGCTCGAGTCCCTGCCGGCGGGCTCGCGGCTGCGCGAAGTGCCGCGCAAGCCCGACACCGTCACCGAGCTCAACGAGACGCCGGGGCGGATCGCGTTCCGGGGCACGAGCCTGACGGCCGTCGCGGCCGCGCTGGGACGCGCGCTCGGCCGCCCGGTGCTCGACCACAGCGGTCTGCGCGGGCTCTACGACGGCGCGCTCGAGTGGCGGATCGCGCGGCCGCTGTCGGCCGACGCGGCTCTCGACAAGCAGAGCGCGCAGGAGGGCGAAGCGGAGGTGCTCGCGAAGGCGTTGCGCGAGCAGCTCGGGGTCGAGCTCACGTCGTTTTCGCGCGAGACGCTCGTGATCGATCGCGCCGAGCTGCCGGTCGAGGACTAGCGCCGGGCCTGTGCTCGTCGAGCGTCAGCGCGGCCGCCGCTCCACGATTTCGATCTCGTTACCCCCGGGATCGCGAACGACGAACGAGCGGCTCGTGCGCCACGGGCGTTCGGGCTGCGGCCCGTCGGAGTCAGCCACCGACGAGCTCACCGAGCTCGAGCGGTGGATTGCCGAGAACCTCACGGCGAACTTGAGCGTCGAGGCTCTCGCCGAGCGCGCTCACATGAGCCCGAGGAACTTCGCACGCGTGTACACGGCGAGGCGCAATCGCACTCCGGGCAAGGCCGTGGAGGCGATCCGCGTCGACGCCGCGCGGCGCTTGTTGGAAGAGTCGGACGAGACGCTCGGCCCTATTTCCGAGCGCTGCGGATTCAGAAACGAAGAACAGATGCGCGGCGCGTTCGTGAGAAGTATCGGCGTGCCGCCGCGCGAGTACCGTAAGCGCTTCACGCCGTACGGCAGCGACGACGAGATCGTGTCGGTGAGCCCCGCTCTCCGCGAGCGCGAGCCGTTGCTGAAGCGCGCGTAGGTTGCGGCCACGCGTCTCCGGTCGGCCCGTCAAGCCGCTCAGCGGCTCGGCTCCGACCGTGCGTGGACGCCGCGCCGTTGCACCCAGCGTACGAGCCACGGCGCGTGGCGATAGAGAAACACGATGAGCTTGCCGTGCGCGGTGACGATGCGCTCGCGGTCGCGCCGATGGATCGCGGTGACGATGTCGCGCGCGGCGCGCTCGGTCGGCATTCGTAGCCACGCGGGCACTTTGTCCGGAGCGTGCTCGTGCAGCACGCCGAGATTGTCGGTGCGCCGAATGTCCGAGTCGACGAAGCCCGGGGAGATCAGCGTCACCGCGATCCCTTCGGGCGCGAGCTCGCCGCGCAACGACTCCGCGAGCGCGCGGATCGCGAACTTGCTCATGCCGTAGGCCGACGCGCCGGGCTGCGGCACCCAGCCCGCCACGCTGCCGATGATCGCGATCTGGCCGCCGGGGCGCGGCAGATCGGCGAGCGTCGCGTAGATCGTGCGGAGCACCCCGAACACGTTCGTCTCGATCTGACGCCGGTAGTCCTCGAGCTCGAGCTTGCGCAGCGCGCCCGCCACGCCGAACCCTGCGTTCGCGATCACGATGTCGATCCTCGCGCCCGCGCGCTTCGCCTGCGCGACGGTCTCCTCGAGCGAGCCGTCGCGCGCGACGTCGCAAGCGAAGGTCAGGACTTCGCCGTGCGGCCGCGGGAGCGCAGCCGCGAGCTCGTCGAGCTTGTCGAGCCGGCGGGCCGCCAGCACGAGGTTGGCGCCTTCGGCCGCGAAACGGCGCGCGAGCTCGGCGCCGATGCCGGCGGAGGCGCCCGTGATGAAGACTGTGCGGCCTGTGAAGCGCATCGAGGTTGCGAAGGATAGCGCGCCGCGACGCCGTTCGCGCGTCCCAGCGGCACGCAATTTGCAATGTTGACCCGGGCCTCTATCGTTCGAGGTGCGTTTCTGGTCGCAGCTCTCGTCGAAGCATCCGTCGTTGCGCGCAAGCGGCGCGTGCCCCGGCTCGGCCTCGTTCTCGGCAGCGGCGCTGCGCGCGGCTGGGCGCACGTCGGCGTCGTGCGCGCGCTCGAGCGCGCGGGCGTGCGGCCGGACCTCGTCTGCGGCACTTCGGTCGGCGCTCTCGTCGGTGCCGCGTACGCGGGCGCCGCGTTCGATCGGTTTTGCGAGAGCACGGCCGGCATGCGGCGCCGCGACGTGCTGTCGTTCGCCGACCTAGGCCTAGACGGCGGCCTGCTCAAAGGCCAGAGATTCATGGCGTTCGTCGGCCGCGGTTTCGAAGACCGGCCGATCGAGGAGCTCCCGATTCCGTTCGCGGCCGTCGCCACGTCGCTCGAGAACGGTGCCGAGGTCTGGCTCAGGAAGGGCTCGACGTTGAACGCCGTGCGCGCGTCGCTCGCGATTCCGGGGTTGTTCACGCCCGTCCAAACCGACGACGGGATCCTCGTCGACGGCGCTCTCGTGAATCCGGTGCCGGTATCGCTCGCCCGTGCGATGGGAGCGGACGTAGTAATCGCCGTCGATCTCAGCTACGGCATCATCGGCCGCAACCTCGTCGTCCCCGACGCCGATGCGAGCGACGCCGACGAGCGGGGGTGGCTGCGAAGGAGTCTCGGCCGGCTCTGGCGCGCGAACGACGAGCCGCGTCCGCCGTCGCTGCTCGGCGTCGTCGCTGCCAGCCTCGACATCATGCAAGTGCGCATCACGCGCAGCCGCATGGCGGGGGAACCGCCCGACGTCATCGTCGCACCTCGGCTCGCGCACATCGGATTGCTCGATTTCGATCGCGCCGAGGAGGCCATCCGCGAAGGCGAGCGCGCGATGGAGGCGGCGCTCGACAGCCTCGCGGTGCTTGGCATCGAAACGGCGGCCTGCTCCTGAATCGCGTGGCCGGCGCAGGCGGTCCAACGCGTTCTCAAAATTTGGACGACAACGCGTGTGCGAGGCCGCGTCGCGCGGCCTGGAACCTGCACCGCGCCTCGCTTAGCCGTGGCATGCGCCTTGCACAAGGAGGGCGTCGAACGACTACCGAGGAGGTGTCGAAATGAACAAGCCCATGTTGACGGGCGTAGTGCTGGGCGTCGCCGTGGCGACCGCGGGCGGCGTGCTTGCGGGCTACAAGCTCTTGAACGAAGACAAGCAGCCGCCGGCGACGGCAGCGGCCGTTTACACGGAACGTTGCACCGAGGAAACGGTGACGACGTCGCCCGATCCGAAGGATCAGCACCGGATCGCCGGCACGGTGATCGGCGGTCTGATCGGCGGCGCCGTAGGCAAGGACGTCGGCCACCGCGACATCACGACGGCCGCGGGCGCGGCGGGCGGGGCGATCGCCGGCAACCAGATCCAGAAGAAGATCCAGGAACGGAACGCCACCACCACTACCGAGACGCACTGCGTACCGGTTCAACGCTGACGACCGAGACGAGCAAAGGCGGCGCCGGTTGCGGACGGAATCGCGACCGGCGCCGCCGACGTGGCCGCGCGCGGACGTCGAAGACACGTTACGCGATGGAGAACGTGCAGCTTCTCAAGTGGGAATGATCGGCCGCCGTCTTGCCAAGAGAATGAGAAGGCCGAAGCCGACGAGGCTGAGACTGCCGGGCTCGGGAACCGAACCGGTGGGTGGCTCCGGTAGCTCCGGCGTCATGAAGCTCGTCGCGTAGAAGAAGCGGCTGAAGTACTCGTTCTCGATGCCGCCGGTAATCTCCGAGACGCGGATCACGTTGAAGGCCACGGTGCTCTGCACGCCCCAGAACCCCCAGTTGTCATCGCTGGGTGCGAAGTCGAACGCAGCCACGCCGACGTTGCCGTTCTGCAGCGCGATCTTGTACGTGCTCTGGGCGCAGCCGAAGGTGTTGTCGATGGAGCACAACAGCCGCGCGCTGAACCCGCCGAGCGCGTCGTTGATCGGCTCATAGATGTTGAACCCGAAGGCGTAGAGCGGGTTCAGTGGCGGTGTCGGGCCCCCGGCCGTCCGATCAAAGCTTCGGATGTCGAATCTTTCGAAGTCCGAGATACCGAGGATCGGGTCGCCGATGGTGTCGGCAAGCCCCTGCAGGCAATGTTGACCGCCCGTGCACGACACCCAATGGGATTGATCGAATATATCCCATCGTCCGCCTGTGACGCCGCTGGTGACGTCGAGCTCCAACGTTGGGCCGATCTGCAGGAATCCGGACTGGGGGACGACCTGCGTGCCTGGAGCTTCCGCCGGTGTCGGCAGGTTCGCGAGAGTGGCGCCGGTCGCGGCCTGAAACGTCGCCTCGTCGTCGAATACGATCGTCACGCTGTTCGCCGCGATCGGAGCGGCGCTCAGTCCCACGGCCAGCAATCCCACAAGCTTTGACTTCACGTTGTTCCTTATTCTTCTTGTCAGTCGCGCGTTGAAGGGCGAGGGAGCATAGACGAGGCTGGCGCGCAGTGTCTGGAAAGCTTTCCGACACACGGCCGTCGCGGCGTTTCGGCAAAGCGCCGGCGACGGACGAGCGTTGTGCAGATTGTCTCCATAGTCCCCGGATTCTGCTCTCGTGGCCGTGAGGTCTCGCGGCGGATCATGGCCCGTGACCCACGACGTTTCGGCCGAGGCCGTCCTTAGCTAGAATTAGCTAAAGGAGGCGTCATGCGTAAGGTCAACATTCACGAGGCGAAAACTACCTTGTCCCAGCTGATCGAAGCCGCCGAGAACGGCGAGGACGTCTTGATTGCCCGCGCCGGCCGCACGGTGGCGCGCCTTACGCGTGTGAATGGGCGCCGAGGCATCAAGCTCGGAGCACTCAAGGGAACGTTCAAGCGCGTGAGCCCGGACTTCGATGCGCCGCTGCCGAAATCCGTGCTGGCCGACTTCGACGCCGGCCCGCTCGAGCCGTGAGGTTGCTGGTCGACACGCACGTGCTGATCTGGGCCCTGGAGGGCAGCTCTCGCCTGAGCCGAAAGGGCCGCGAGCTGCTTCGAGATCCGGAGCACGAACACTGGGTCAGCGCCGCGAGCGTCTGGGAGATCGCGATCAAGGCGTCAATTCGCAAGCTCACCCTGTCGCGTCCGTTGCGCGAGCTCGAGAGCGGGATTGCGGCGGCCGGATTCAGGCTGCTCGACGTGACCGTTCGGCATGCGGCGTGCGTGCCGGACATCGACGTGCCGCATGCGGATCCGTTCGATCGTATGTTGCTGGCGCAGTGCGAGGTGGAAACGCTGCGGCTCCTGTCGGCCGACGCCGCCCTCTCGGGCCTCCCCTCCGTGCTATCGATCTGAAGACGGCCAAAGCCCCGCCGCGACGCGGCTCGATGGCGGAACGGACCTTCCTTCTGGAGCCGCGGCAAAACGCGGCGTCGTCCTGGCATTCCCTCCGGGCGACTTCCGAGCGCATCCTATGCGTCGCGAGTCGAACAGAAGGGAACGAGCCATGGGCAAGCGCTACGACGACATTCTCGCGACGATCGGTCGCACGCCGGTCGTCCGTCTCAACAAGCTCGCGCCGGCGGGCGTGAATGTGTTCGTCAAGACCGAGTCGCGCAATCCGATGGGCTCGGTGAAAGACCGGCTCGCGCTCGGCGTGATCGAGGACGCGGAGCGGCGCGGCGAGTTGAAGCCGGGCCAGACCGTGATCGAAGCCACGAGCGGCAACACCGGCATCGGTCTCGCGATGGTCTGCGCGGCGAAGGGCTATCCGCTCGTCGTCACGATGGCCGAGAACTTCAGCGTGGAGCGCCGCAAGCTGATGCGCTTCTTGGGCGCGAAGGTGGTGCTCACGCCCGCCGCGGAGAAGGGCTCCGGCATGCTCGCGAAGGCCACGGAGCTTGCCGAGAAGCACGGCTGGTTCCTCTGCCGGCAGTTCGAGAACGAGGCCAATCCCGACATCCACACGCTCACGACGGCGGAGGAGATCCTCGCGGACTTCGCCGACACCAAGCTCGAGTACTGGGTCACGGGCTTCGGTACCGGCGGCACGCTCAAGGGCGTGGCGCGCGTGCTCAAGAAGCGCAGCCCGCAGACGAAGATCATCGTCTGCGAGCCCGACAACTCGCAGACGCTCGGCAGCGGCATCCCGCAGCCGCGCGCCGCCGACGGCTCGCCGTCAGCGAGCCATCCGCTGTTCCGGCCGCATCTCATGCAGGGCTGGTCGCCCGACTTCATTCCGAAGCTCACGGAAGACGCGGCGGCCGCGAAGCTCATCGACCAGATCGTGCCGGTGAACGGCGGGGAGGCGCTGCGCCTCGCGCGCGAGCTCGCGCAGAAGGAAGGCATCTTCGTCGGCACGTCGAGCGGCGCGACGCTCGCGGGCGCGCTCACCGTAGCCAAGTCCGCGCCGCCGGGCTCGAACGTGCTCGTCATGCTGCCGGACACCGGCGAGCGTTATCTCTCCACGCCGCTCTTCGCCGACGTCCCCGCCGACATGACGGACGAAGAGCTCGCGATCTCGCGCTCGACGCCGCGCGCGCGGTTCGACGCGCCGCCGCCCGCGGCCGCGTCCGCCCCGAAGCCGGCGCCGAAGGCGCCCGAGCCGCCCCCGCCGGTTACGCCCAAGGCCGCCGCGTTCCTCGCCGACGTCACGGCCGACGCAAAGGAGCCGGTGGTGATGTTCGCGCTCGAGTGGTGCGAGTTCTGCTGGTCGGTGCGCCGCATGTTCGCGAGCTACAAGATCCCGTATCGAACGGTGGACCTCGACTCGGTCGCGTATCAAAAGGACGATTGGGGCGGCCAGATCCGCGCGGCGCTCGCGGCGCGCACCACCTGGAAGACGATCCCGCAGATCTTCGTGGGCAACGAGTTCGTGGGCGGCGCCACCGACACGTTCGACGCGTGGAAGAGCGGCAAGCTGCCCCAGTTGCTCGCGAAGCACGGCGTGGCGCACAAGGGCGATCTTGCGGGGAATCCGTACGGCTTCCTGCCGAACTGGCTACAGCCGAGGTAACGCCGGGGCGACTATTCGCTCGGCCTGAGCAACTGCCTCGCGGGCGACGCCAAGAATCCGGCGTTCTGCCGAGAAATCGAGATCACGCGCTTCGCCCAACGCGGCGTAACGTCGGCACCACCGTCGACCCCCGTGACCTTAGCCCTGGCCGAACGCGTCGATCGCGAGGTCCTCGAAAGAATCGCCGCGCCGCCAGGCGTGACGGCCGCGGCCCGCGCGGCGAGCGGTGAGGGTCGATCCGGCCGAGACGCTGCGCGCCGAGTGAAGCGCGCCTTCGGCGATCGTTTGTTACGATGAGCTCGGCTCGCCGGCGTTCAGGGGGAAAGATGAAGGCTCGGAACGGCTTCGTCGTTGCGGCCGCGCTCGTTGCGGCGCCCGCGGCAGCGCATCACGGAGTCGGCACTTTCGATACCAAAAGAGAAATCACGATCAGCGGCGCCGTGACCGGCGTCGATTTCGTGAACCCGCACGCGTACGTGTATCTCGATGTAACGGGCGCCGACGGCAAAGCCGCCGCGTGGCGCTGCGAGATGCGCTCGGCGACGACGCTGCGCCGCTCCGGGTGGTCGCCCGAAATGTTCAAGCTGGGTACGCCCGTCACGATCACGGGTGCGCCCAATCGCAACGACCCGAGCTCTTGTTACCTCTCGACGATCGTCTTTGCAGACGGCACTTCGGCCGACCGCTACGGCCAGCTCTCGAGCGCGCCCGCGCCTCGTCCCGCGGCCGAGCGCGCGGCGCGCCTGCCGTCGGGCGAGCCGAACCTCTCGGGCGATTGGGCGCCCGAGCAGCTCGTGATGACGGACCCGCGCGGCCGCGGCGGCGCGCTCGTCCCGCTTTCTCAAGCGCCGGTCTTCGAGTCCGGTGCGAATCCGGCCGAGAACGCGCGCCAATACCGCACGCGCGAAGTTGCACTTACGCCGGAAGGCCAAAAAGCCGCCGACGCGTTCGAAACATACAACCCGCAGCACAACCCGCGCCTGCGCTGCGAGACGACGAGCGTCATTTTCGATTGGACCTACGACGGCGCCGTCAATCGCATCACACAGACGGCCGACACCGTCACGCTCGAGTACGGCCAATACGGCTTCACGCGCACGATTCACCTGAAAATGACCGAGCATCCGGCGACGATCGAGCCGTCGCGCGCGGGTCACTCGATCGGCCGCTGGGAGAACGACGTGCTCGTCGTCGACACCGTCGGCCTCGCGCCCGGCGTGCTGTCGCCGCCGGTTCTGCACACGGATCGGTTGCACGTCGTCGAACGCTTCTCGCTCGACCCGGCCGGACCCACCCTGCTGCGCAGCTACACGGCCGAGGATCCCGAATATTTTGCCGGCACGTACAGCGGCAGCGACATGCTCGCGGTGGCCGACGTGGCGTACTCGCCGGACAGGTGCAACGAGCTCACGTTCGTCGACTATTCGAAGGAAGAACAACCCCAGCCCAAAGCGCCGGCCCCAGCGAAACCTTGGTGGAAGTTCTGGGACTGAGCGAGCCGTGCGCCGCGATTTCTGGGGAGAGCGGCGAGAAGCGACTCCGCGTGACGGTTCGCAGTGCACCCTCTCTTGCAGTTGGCTCGTCGTTGCTACACCCGGCCGCTCAAGAAAATAACGACGTTTCCACGCACTGGCTCGCGCGGAGCAGGCGACTTGAAACCGCTATTGGCGACTCTCGGACTATCCGCCATCCGCTTACCGCATCCTTGCATTGCTGGAGCGGTACTCCATAATTGCAAGGGTGATCAACCGGCTCCTCCTGGCAGACCTCAGCACCGCCCTCTCAGAAGCGCCGGCCGTGGCGCTGCTCGGTCCGCGACAGGCCGGCAAGACCACGCTGGCTCTCGAGGTCGCCAAGAATCGGCCGTCTCTCTACCTCGATCTCGAATCCGAAGGCGACCGCGCGAAGTTGGCCGAGCCGGAGCTCTATCTTGCGCAGCACGACGACAAGCTCGTCATCCTCGACGAGATCCAGCGCACCCCGCAACTCTTCAGCATGCTCCGCGGCCTCATCGACAAAGGCCGACGTAGCGGGCGCGGGAAGGGCCGTTTCCTCGTCCTCGGCTCCGCGTCGATAGACCTGCTCAAGCAGTCCAGCGAGTCGCTCGCGGGACGCATCCGCTATCTCGAGCTCGGCCCGCTCGATGCGGGTGAGGTTGGCCGCGAACGTCTCGACTCGCTCTGGCTGCGCGGCGGTTTCCCAGAAAGCCTGCTCGCCGCGTCCGACGCCGCGAGTCTTCGCTGGCGCACGGACTTCATCCGCACGTACCTGGAGCGCGACATCCCGCAGCTCGGTCCGCGCATCCCCGCGGAGACCCTGCGCCGGCTCTGGACGATGCTCGCGCACCAACAGGGCGGTCTCCTAAACGCGGCCGCGCTTGCGCGAGCGCTGGCCGTCGACGGCAAGACGATTGCGTCCTACCTCGACCTGCTCGTGGACCTGCTGCTCGTGCGGCGACTCACCCCTTGGCACGCCAACGTCCGCAAGCGGCTGGTCAAGTCGCCCAAGGTCTACGTGCGCGACGGCGGACTGGTCCACGCGCTGCTCGGCATCGCTGACCGCGAGGCGCTGCTCTCACACCCGGTGTCCGGCGGGAGCTGGGAGGGCCTAGCGATCGAGTCGCTCATCGCGGCGGCGCCGGCCAACGCCGACGCACACTTCTTTCGCACGGCCGCGGGAGCGGAGATCGACCTCCTGCTGACGCTCCCCGGCCACCGCAATCCGTTGGCAATCGAGATCAAGCGCGGGCTCGCGCCCAGGTTGGAGCGCGGCTTCCAGCTCGCCTGCGAAACGGTGCGACCGGACCGGCGCCTCGTAGTGTATGGCGGCACCGAACGGTTCCCCCTTGCTGAAGGTGTCGAGGGCGTATCGCTCGTCGACCTGTGCGAGGAACTCGCGGCGGCATGAGCCTAGGACGGACATGACTGATCGATCGGGCCGTGCCCGACGCGCGGAACCAGGGTCGGCAACACCGGTAGCCAAGCGATCAGCTCGCTGTCTTTCCCTGGGAAAGCATGTTCAGCGCATGCTCCATCGATCCGGCCCGAATCAAGTGCCCGGCATTGACGAAGAAAATCTCGTCGGCCTTCTTGATCGTGCTCAACCGGTGCGCGATGACGACCCTCGTCATTCTGCTGGATTGCCGCGCCAGCGCCGTCTCCAGCAGCTGCTCGGTGACCGTGTCGACGTTGGCCGTGGCCTCGTCGAGGATCAGCAGCTCGGGGCGCCGCAGCGCCGTGCGAACGAAGGCGATGAGCTGCTTCTGGCCGAAGCTGATCGAGTCTCCGTCCGACGTCACCTCCGTATCGAGCCCACTCTCGAAGCGCGCGACGAGCATCGACAGCCCGAGCTCGTCGAGCGCCGCGCCGAGGGCTGCGCGCGAATAGTCGCGGCACTCCGGATTGCCGTAGACGATGTTGTCTCCGACGGTGCCGCTGAACAGAAACGGCTCCTGCAAAATGAAGCCGACACGCCGGGCGCGATCCGCGGCCGAGTACGAGCGGATATCCCGGCCGCCGAGCAACACCTGCCCCGCTAGGGGATCGTAGAACCTCGCCATCAGGAAAGCCGTGGTGGTCTTGCCGCCGCCCGTAGGCCCGACGAGCGCATACGTCTTGCCGCGCTCGAGCGCGAAGTCGACGCGATGCAGGACCTCCCTCCCTTGCGTATATCCGAACGAGACTCCGCGAAATTCCATGACTGCGCTCGACGAGGTCTGGCTGGCCGGCACCACGACCAAGTCCGATTTGAGCGCGAGCAACTTCGAAAATCGATCGAGCGACGCGAGCGCGACTTGAAACAGTGGCCACGAGACTCCCACCTGTGCAAGCGATTGGTAAAAGCTATTGACGTAGAGCAGGTAGCCGACGAGAAGCCCCTTCGTCATCGATCCGGCTGCGATCAGCGAGAGGCCAAAGACGAGCACCACCAGCACACCCAGGTGATAGGCGAGACCGTTGAGTGGGCCCAAGATCGCGCCGGCGATGCCCGCCCGTACCGATGCCCTGAAATTGGCTTCATTCGCAGCGCGAAATCTCTGCCGGAAATAGTCGGCGCGATCGAATGCCACGACGACCTTGAAATTGGCGAGGCTCTCCTGAACCTCACCGCTAAGGTGGCCGAGCGCTTGCATGCTCTCGAAGCTGCGCTGCTTCACCCTACCAGAGACTAGGTACGTGACGACGAACGTACCGGCCGCCGGCGCGAGCGCAGCGAGCCCGAGCCAAGGGTGAAGCGACACGAGCACGATGCCGGTACCTGCCATCAGGAACACGCCGGTCACGATCTGGATCAGGCCCAGCACGATGAACTGGTGCAGTCGGTCCGTGTCGTCGTTGATACGCGAGATCAGGTCTCCCGACCGGTTCTGATAGAAAAAGGCGACCGGCATTTCTTGTAGCTTCGCGAATAGCTCGTTTCGAAGGTTGAACAGGATCCGCCGCCCGGCGGCACCAATCGCCCACCGCTGCACATATCCGGCCACGAACCCTACAAGGTAGAGGGCGACCAGCACCGCGGCCCATTTGCCAATCCCGGCGAGGACGCCCCGCGCGATGTACGTGTCCACCGTACGCCCGATGATGAACGGGGCGGCGAGCGCCGCGGCTGAAGCCACGGGGGTGGCACCGAACGCGATGGCGATTGCACGCCGCTCGGGCGCCATGAACGCCAGGATCCGCTCGAGTGCGGCGCGGAACGGCAGTCCTTCGTTCTTGTTCGCGTCGGATTCGCTAAGCGCGTAGCTCATAGTCGTTCGTGCTCTGTTGCGAATCGTAAATTTGCCGATACTCGGGCGAACGCTGCATGAGCTCGGCGTGCGTGCCCTGAGCCAGCACCTGCCCTTCCATCAGCAGCACGATATTGTCGTAATCTTCGACGGGCTCGATCTTCTGAGTCACCGCGATCAGCGTAACGTCCGGATAGTTCTTGCGGACGTTGGCGAGGATCCGCTCTTCGGTACGGGTATCGACCCGCGCCGTGAAGTCGTCGAGCACGAGGATCCTTGGGCCGAGCGCCAAGGCACGCGCCAACATCACACGCTGCTTTTGACCGCCCGATAGCGAGGTGCCGCGCTCCGACACGGGTGTATCGAGACCGTCAGGCAGCGTTGCCACGAAGCCGGCGAGCTCGGCGGTCTCGATCGCCTTGGTCACGCGCTCGTCGTCCACCGCCTCGGAAAAAGCGATGTTCTCTCGCAGCGTGAGATTGAACATCGCGCTTCCCTGGAACACGAGGCCGATCTGCTTATGCAGCGCCGCGAGGTCGTACCGATCGATGTGCGCGCCGTCGAAAAGAATCTCGCCGGACTGCGGCCGAATCAGACCCGCGAGCGCGTCGAGCAGCAGCGTCTTGCCCGCCCCGGTGGGCCCCAGAATAGCGGTGCGCGTCCTCGCCGGAGCGTGGAACGAGACGTCGTCGAGCACTGTGCGCGCACCGATCTTCAGCGTGAGGTGAGAAACGGCAACGTCGCCGCGCAGCGGCGCGGTGATCTCGCCTCCGCGTGCGAGTGGTGGAGCCGTCAGCATGGCAGCGACGCGGCCGTAGGCGGCCGAGGCCTGCGCGACGACGTCGCCCAGGGCACCGACCACGAATATCGGTGCGACGAGTAGCGCGACGTAGGAGTTGAAGGCTACGAAATCGCCGAGGCTCAATCGGCCGAAAACTACGAAGCGGCCGCCGAGCGTTAGGATCACGAGCGTGGCGAGACTGGTCCCGAGGGCGGTCACGGGAACGAGCCCCGCGACGAGGCGATTGACGCCGAGACTGACATCGAGCGCCGCCGAGTTGACGGCCAGAAACTTCTCGCGCTCGGACTGCTGAGAGTTCAGCAGCCGCACAAGGGCCGCGCCGACGATACTCTCGTTGATCACCCCATTGAGCGCGTCGATGGCCGCGCGGGAACGCACGACGAGATTGGCCACGCCCCGAAAGACGACGAGATAAACGGCGCCCACCACGAGCACTACGAGCAGCACGCTCAGCGCGAGGGCGGGGGCGATCGCGAACATCAGCGCGCCGGCACCCACGCTCACGAACGCGGAAGACACCATGGATACGATCGCGCTTGCCACGAAACGCCGGATCGCGTCGATGTCCGAGGTCAGGTTCGTGAGGATCCTCGGAACGCCGACCCTTTGCACATACGCGTGGTCTTGCCCGGAGATCTTCGCGGCTACTCGGTTCCTCAGCTCTCGCGCAACGAGCGCCGACGTATAAGTCTGAGCAATCGACTGGAAGCAAGCGAAGACGAAGATGCCGGCGAGCACGACTCCGAATACGATCGCGATCCCTTCGACACGAAAACGCCCGGCAGTATTGCTGTCGATCGCCCAGGCGATGAGCTTCGGGATGACGAGGTACAGCGCATTGACGAGCAGCGTGAGCAGAACCAGGCCGGCGATGCGACGCCAGTAGGACCGGACGAGACCGGTGAGTCGCGCAGCGGCCTCGCTCACGTCACGACGGCCAACTCCGCCGGCGCCCGACGGCTGGCCTCCGCCGACATCACGGAAGCAAGGATCGCGTTCTGCACGTGCAGGCGCCCAGAATCATGACCCTAAGCGACACGGTCGTGACCTAGCTCAGCGTGCACGGGCTCGTACGGCCCCGCGCGACGGGGTAGGGCCGGGTCCTGGTCGAGCGCGCGCAGACGCTCGGCGGGCCACGTGATCTTGCGATGCCTGGGGAGATGACGTTGCGTGCTCTCGAAATAGTCCTGAAATCGTCCGTCCTGATGCGCTCGATAAGCCTCCTTCCAGTGCCCCGAGTAACGATATTTCGTCCAGTAGTTCGTGAAGGCCGCGCCCTTCAGAATCTTGTCGCGGTATTGATTGAGGCTGCGTGCGTGATAGTGATAGAGCCAGAGCGAGGTGTGCTGGACAGCGGGCTGTGAGCTCTCCCCGAAATGGTTGCCGTTGTCCGTCCTGACGAAAGCGTTCGCGGAGTAGAACGTCTTGGCGAAGCCGTTGTAGGTGTCGCCGAAGAACTCGTAGCTGGTGACGCTGAAGTCGGTGAGCGACCGGACGGGAAACGCAACGTCCTCGATCGTGGGGATGACCTGATAGGTCAGCGCGAATTTGAAGCGCCCGTAGCGGCGCGTATCCAGTCGTTCGAATTCCGCGCGAATGCCGTCGCGGTCCCAGCTGTTCTGCAGGCCGATGAACTCGTCGCCATCCAATGGGACGAGCAGATCGCAGTCGTTGCGGTGCTCGTGCATCAATGCGGTGATCAGCCGACCTTTGGGTTGTTCATCCGCGCTGGCTTGCACCGTTCGAGACCAGACTACGTCCCGATAGTTGTGTAGCACCGCCTCCGTGCCATCGTTCGACTCATGGTCGAGCACATACACGTTGCCAGGGCCGAAGATATCGAGCGCGTAGCGGAGCCAGTCCTCGATGAGATCGATTTCGTTCCTGACCATGCCAAAGCACTTTATCCGCACTGCAGGCCACCTCTGCGGTCGTTCGCACGTCCGTTATGAAGCGCATGGATGGTGGTTGAGGCGTCGTGGCAGATCAAGTCGCGACACGCGGAGTGATATCGAGCGCCCGCCGCGCCACTTTTGCGTGAGCAAAGTGTGCAAGTGGTTAGTAGGTCAAGAGATTCTCGTGCCGATAGAATCACGCGACGAATTCCGCGTGGACCACACGACGTGATGATTGCTAGTCTGAATCCGTAAATCAGCGTGCAAGAAGCGCACGATGCGCAGGATGAATGAGGCGAATGTGTTGCTCCGGCCGACATGACCGACGAGGAGCTCGCGATCTCGCTCTCCACGCCGCGCGCGCGCTTCGACGCGCCGCCGCCGGCGGCCGCGTCCGCGCCCAAGTCGGCGGCTCGCTGGTCATTGTCGACAACGGCAAGGTCATCGAACAGCGCGGATGGGGCATCGCGTTGGAAAGCCCTCGGCTCAACACGCACGAAGCCGTGACCGAGGCGACCCGATTTCAAGCGGCATCACTCTCAAAGACCGTGAACGCCCTCGTCGTACTCAGCATGGTGCGTGACGGGCTGCTTTCGCTCGACGATCCCGTCAACGCGCATCTACGCACATGGAAACTGCCGGGCGATGCTGAACGCGTCACGCTGCACCGCTTACTCAGTCACACCGGTGGGATCAGCGTGCATGGGTTCCAGGGGTATTGTTACAAAGACCCGCGACCCACTTTGGTAGAAACGCTGGAAGGTACGGAGCCGGCAAATAACAAGCCGATACGCATTGCGACCAAGATCGGCGCTTATTCCTACTCCGGCGGCGGCAGCACCATCCTGCAGCAGCTCCTCATCGACCGAACGGACAAGCCATACGCTGAACTGGCGACCGAGCGCGTTCTCAAGCCTCTCGGAATGACGGCGTCACACTTCGATCAGCCCCCGCGCGACGCGGGCCATCACGTTGAGGGCTACGACGAGGACGGCGAAGTCGGCGGCTATCGTGTGTACCCCGAGCTCGCTGCTGCCGGGCTCTGGACGACACCGTCCGACTTCGCCCGTGTCCTTTGGGCGATCGCAGATTCAGTGAAGGGCTCGCCTGGGGCTTTGCTGCCAAAAGCGCTTGCCCGTGAAATGGTCACGCCCGTCGCGGAAGATTCGGCGCTTGGAATTTACGTGGATGGTCGAGGCCGCTACCATCACACCGGCACGAACCACGGATTCAAAAGTTGGTACCGCATCAGCCCCGGCACTGGCCGTGGCGTCGTCATAATGACCAACGGCGAAAATTGCGGCCTGGTTTGCAAGGCACTTCGCAAGAAGTGCGCCATGCTTTACGGCGTGTAGCATGGCCTTCTGCTTTTCGAAGTCCCTCAACCTCTTCTACGTTCCCGTGCCGAAGAATGCGGGCACGTCGATGCGCGCCTGTCTCTTCGAGATCGACAACGGTTTTCCGTACCGCGACATGATCGTCAACGGAAAGACCGTACCGCTTTGGTCGTTATACGGTAGCCCGGAGGCCTTCACGCCACTCGCTTCGCTGCCGCCCGGCGCGATCAAGGTCGCCATCGTTCGCGACCCCTGGCTGCGGCTGGTTTCCGCCTATCGAAACCGCGTGCTTTTTTATCAGGAGACCAACCCGCGGCTCATGCAGCATCACGGGGTTGATACGCGCTTGTCACCGATGCCAACGTTCAGGAGCTTTGTCGAAAACCTGACCGAGTACCGGAAAATTCCGGCGATCGCGCATCACACCAATCCGCAGGTCTATTTTCTTGGCGATGACCCCGCTTACTACGACCGCCTCTTTCATGTGGAACGATTGGCGGAGCTCGAGGATTTCCTAAGCACGCGGGCAGGGAAGCAAATCGCACTGCCCCGTTTGCGAAAGGAAGGCCCGGCGCTCGATGCCGCATCGACGGAGGGGCTGGACCTTCGCGCCATCGTCGCGGAGCGCTACGCCTCCGACCATGCTTTCTTGGCGCGGGCACTCGCCGCCAAGCCGCAAGAGGCAAAGGTGGCCGTGGCGGGGTGCCTTTGATAACTGCGCCTACTCGTACCTCAGAATCGACTGCGGATCGATCTTCGCTGCTTGCCGCGCAGGCACATACGAAGCCGCGATCATTACTCCCAAGAACGCAGCGCAGACGACCAGGTAGGTCGCGATGTCCAGGCTGCCGACCCCGAACAGCATCGTCTCGAGGAACCTGGTGAGCACCACGGAGCCGGCGAGGCCTAGACCTACGCCCACCCCACACAAGACGAGGCCCTGGCGCAGCACGTGCACCAGCACCTGGGTTCCGCGCGCGCCGAGCGCCATGCGGATCCCGATTTCTTGTCTCCGCTGCGTCACGAAATAGGCTTGAACGCCGTACAGTCCGGTCATCGCGAGCACGAGCGCCGCGACGGCGAACGTTCCGAGTAGCACGGCGTAAGACCGGGGCGTAGTGATTGAGTTGGAGACGACCTGATCCATCGTGGCGACGTTGTCGATCGCGAGACCGGGGTCGAGATTGCGGACGATCGCGCGGATCTCCGGAACGATCGCGGTGGGGTCTCCTCGCGTGCGAACGGCGAAGTAGTTGCCTCCCTCAGCTACGCCGATGACCCCGCTGTGCTCGGGGTCCACGAACACGATCGGCTGAGGCTCCGAATCGATGCCCATGTGGCGGACGTCGTCGACCATGCCCACGACTTCGCCGGGCGGCATGAACCGCGAAAACGCGAGCGGCCCCCCCACGAGACTTCGACCCTGGCTGTAGGCTTTGGCGAAAGCGCGGTTCACCACGTAGGCCGGTTGTGTCCTGGCGCGGTCTTCATCGACGAATCCGCGCCCCGCGGCCAGGCGCATTCCCATCGCGCGAAAATAGTCACGACTGACCGTGAACACGTCCGCGCCGAACGTCGCCGTCGGCGAACCCTGCGGCTGGACTTGCACGGTGAGATGCATCTGAACCATCGGCAACGCGTTCGTGTACCCGGCGGCCTGGACGCCCGGGATAGCCGCGAGACGTTGCGCCACCTCCTGCTCGAAAGCGTTCCGTTGCCGCTGAATAGCGATGTCACCGATCGAGAGCGGCGGCTGCGGAATGTTGAACGTCAACACGTTGTTCGGATCGTAGCCGAGGTCCGTATTCGTCAGATTCACGAAGCTCTTGACCATCAACCCGGCTGCCAGCAACAGCACGAGCGTGAGCGCGACCTGCCCAACCACCATCACCGTCCGCAGAGACTTGAAGGCAAGCTTCGACGCGCCCCTGCCCAACAACTCGGCGGTGTGAACGGTTTTTGTTCGAGTAATGTGAAACGCGGGGATCAACCCGAACAAGACGCCGGTGGCGAGCGTGACGACGCACGTGAACAGCAGCACGTTCACGTCGACCGTGATTTCGTTCAGGCGTGGGATCGAGTTGCCGATCGAGTCGAACCGGTTCAACGCCGCCCTCGCGAGACCGTGGCCGAAAGCGACGAAGAGCTGTCCCCCGATCGCCGCGAGCCCGATCCCGACGGCTCCGCCGAGCACCGCGAACAACATGTTCTCCGTGAGAACCTGGCGCAGCACGCGCCCGCGGCCGCCGCCCAGCGCCATTCGGATCGCGATTTCCCGGCTTCTGGCCGTGGCGCGCGCGAGGAACAGGTTCGCGACGTTCACGCACGCCACTAGCAGCACGAAACCTACGGCCACCGAGAACACCAGCAGCGGCAACCGTATCGGCGCGACCAGCTCCTCCTTGATGCTCAGGAGCTGAATGCGGGGCAAGCCCGCCGGTTGCGGCGCGTCTGCCGAAGCCCCTCGGAGCTCGCGGCTGAAGGCGTTGGCCTCGGCTTCCGCCGCGGCAATGGACACGCCGTCTTTGAGGCGGGCGATGACCGGCAGTCCGAAGATCTCCGTGTCGATCGGCAATGCGAGCGGCTTCCAAAAATCGGTCTGCGCGTTCGGATACGCAAACTCCTTCGGCATGACGCCGACCACGGTATAGCTTGCGGTGTCGAGCGTGAGCGTCTTGCCGAGTATGGACGCGTCGCCTCCGAAGTATCGCTGCCACGCGCCGTAGCTCAAGACGACGACGTTGTCGGAGCCCCGCGTCTCTTCGTCCATTGCGAACACACGCCCGAGAATCGGCCGTGTGCCCAGGATCGAGAACAGCGCGGGCGACGCCTCGAAACCGGCCAATCGGACCGCCTCCGAGCGGGATAGCGTCATGGCCACCGATCGTTCCATCGACATCCCGGCCAAGGTCGTCGAGCGGGATCTCCACTCGACGAACATGCCGGGACTCATCCGGGTGGTTCGTTCGGGTCCGCCGCTGAACGATTCTTCGGCCGGGACGTTTTCGACGATCCTCACGAGGCTGTCCGAGCGCTCGTAAGGGAGCGGCTTCAACAGGATGGCGTCGACGATGCTGAAAATCGCAGTGTTGGCCCCGATGCCGAGACCGAGGGTGAGGATGGCGACGATCGCGAAGCCCGGGTTTGCCGCCATCTGGCGCCACGCGTAACGCACGTCTTGCACGAACCGATCGCTCACTTGTCACCGACGACGATCGTGTGCCCGTCCGGTAGTTGCAGCTCGATTCCGTGCACGAGCCGCCCCGCTTTGGCGGCTTCGTGCACTTCCGCGGGTGCGGACGGGATCGCGGCGACGAGGTTGGCGTCGGGCTTTGCGCGGTACGTCGTTATCGTCATGGCCATTCCAGGGGCGGCGGCTCGTCGCGTGAACCCGGCTGCCCCTAGTTTCGCCTGGGCGTCGAGCTCGACCACCCAGTGCGTCACTTGGCTCCCGGCATCCTGCACGTCCAACCACAGATAGGTGTGCGGCGCGCTGAAGACGATCTTTGCCGCGACCCCTCGCAGCGTCACCACGTTGCTCGTGTCGTAATTTGCGGCGGTGGGGTGATGTGCCGACGACGGTCCACCGTACAGGCAGCAGCCGAGAACGGCGGAAATCACGGCGCTATTCCTGAAAGTCATTCAATCACCTCTTGTTTGGGCTCGCCGAGCATCTCGAGCGCGATCGCGGAGCTGCACGCCGCGATCACGCGCTTCGCGGTGGGCAGCAAGTCGCGTGCCAGTGAGCAACGAGGGTTCGCCGCCCGCGGCGAGCGCCTTGCGCGGGTCGCGTCGTCCCGCAAACGGACATCCGGTCCCGGCACCGGGAACTCGAACGCGAGATCGCGCTGCGCGCACTCTCGCTATGGCCGGGTGAAGGGACTCTCGTTCGAGGCCGTGGAGCTCGGCAGGCTGAGACCGCCGAGCGGCCGGTGTCGAAGCACCTCGCGATGAGCTGGGCGCAGCGGCTCAAGCGCGTGTTCGCAATCGATATCGAGAGCTGCCGGCGCTGCGGCGGGAAGCTGCGTGTGATCGCGAGCATCGAGGACCCGGCTTTCATCGAGCGGATTCTGGCGCACCTCGAGCGGCCGCCCGCGAGCGACTCGCCGCGTTCCCTGTTCACCCCTCGGGCACCGCCGCAGCCGTTGCCGCTCTGCTGATCATTGTTCGCTGGAGTCCCGAGCCCGCGCTCACGGCCGGTCGCTCGAGCGAGGCGCTGCGACCGCCGACCGCGTGCGCCGCGATTTCTGGGGGAGACGAAGAACGTCGCTCGATGACCTGGACAGCGCCCTTTACGATGGAATTCACTCTCCATCGGGACGACGATTACGGTATGTTCGAATACGCGTGCCATGAAACCAGGCGCTCCGGGACATCCTGAGCGGCGCACGTGCGACCGAACGCGCCAACGTGGACGCGGCCGTGCGGCCGCCGTGCTGATCCGGACAAATCTCAATAGATCATTGCGCGTGACTTCTGCACCATATAGGCCGCCCTTTCAGGAGGATTGACGTGCCCAAAACGAGAACAACCCCGGCTGACGGGGGTCGACTAGCTCTGCACCTGCAACCGGGCGCCAAGGCGACGCGCGTTGCGCTGTCCTGCCTCATCGCGCTCGCCTGGACCGCCGGCGCTTCGGCGCAGTGGGCGCCCGTGCCCGATCCCAAGCTGCCGCGGGATAAGGACGGCAAGGTGCTTATGGACGCGCCGGCGCCGAAGACTGCCGCCGGAAAACCGGATCTCTCCGGCCTCTGGATGCGGGCGAACAGCGGACCGCCGCCGCGGAACGGCGGAGGTGGCGGTGGCGGCCCTGGTGGCGGTGGCGTCTCGCTCGAGCCTGCGCAGGCGCCGTTTCCGTACGATCCGAAAGGCCCGCCGATCGTGGCCTTTTTCGAGGCCGGTCAAAACATCGAAGGCGGTCTCCCTTACACGCCCTGGGCCAAGGAGCTCCGGGATAAACGCTTCGCCGCACGCGCCAAGGACAACCCGGATGCTCAGTGCCTGCCGATGGGGTTTCTGCAGTTTCATCAGCAGCCCCAACCACGCATGATCGTCCAAACCGAGAAGATGATCCTGATCGAGTACGAGGCCAATTACGGCCTCCGCCATATCTACATGGACGGACGCAAGCTGCCGCCGCAAGGCGAGCCGCAGCCGTTTTGGTACGGCTATTCGGTCGGTCACTGGGACGGCGACGACTTGGTCGTCGAGACGAACAACCTGCGCGGCGCCGACGAGGACAGTCCGTCCGACGCTTGGCTCGACGTAAACGGCAGCCCTTACTCGCGCCAAGCAAAGATCACGGAGCGTTTCCGCCGGCTGACGCTCGGCCATCTGCAGATCGACTTTACGATCGAAGATCCGAAGGCGTACACCAAACCGTGGACCGTGCGCGTCGATCAGCGGCTGTGGCCGGACCAGGAGCTGATCGAGTTCATATGCAATGAAAACCAACAATTCGGTAACAGAATCAAGCTGGACTAGGAGCACCGCAAGTGAACCCGCAAGCACACGCAAATAGCGGCAGCAGCCGTATCCGCGACGTCATCAAGATCGGAGCGCTCACGAGCCTCGCCGCTGCCGCGGTCGCCGTATCGTTACCGCTCGCCGCCCACCATTCCTTCTCCGCAGAGTTCGATGCGACCAAGGCGATCAAGGCAACGGGTGCGGTCACGAAACTGGATTGGCAGAATCCCCATGGCTGGCTTCACCTTACCGTGAGCGAGATCTGCGAGCGCACAGGTACTCGCGGCCCCAACGCCCCCAACGCCGTCGAACAAGAGTGGGCGTGCCGGTCGCCCGCCGGTGACGAGAAGGGAGCAGATTGGGCTTTCGAGATCGGTAGTCCAAACGGACTGATGCGTCAGGGCTGGACGCGAAACTCGCTGAAGGCCGGCGACGTCGTCACGGTTCTCGGCTCCCGGGCGCGCGATGGCAGCACGAACTCGAACGCGCGCTCCGTAACGACGGCCGACGGCAAAAGCCTGTTTGCGGGGTCGAGCCAAGACGCCACGCCGTAAACAACACGAGCAATGCGTAAACGCGGCTCCGAGGGGCCGCCTGCGTGAGCGGATTTCCGGGCGCGGCGGCCTACCTTCGTGGCGCGCGTTTCGCTTTGTCGGCGATGTAGGCCGCGATGTCGGAGATCTCGGCGTCGGTCAACTCCGTGGGGCGGAACGGCGGCATCGAGAACGAGCCGTTGCGGACGAACGCTCTGATCGCCGGTGCCGTGAGATCGGTTCGCTGCTCGAGCAGTGCAGGCACCGGGGGTTTCGCGTCCCTGTACTTGATGCGCAGCGCGTCCGTGCCCGGCAGCATTGCGCGCCCATCGTCGCCCACGCCTGCGCCGTGGCAGGGCGTGCACGAATGCTGGAACTTAGCGTCACCGCGCTGCACCGCCGTCTGCTGTGCCGAGGCTGCTGACGCGAAGAGGAGGGTGAGCGCCGCGATAGCGGCGGTTCGTGTCGCTGCGCTCATTTCAGTGAACCTCGCATGGAGCGGTACGCCGCGGGCCACACGCCGGCGCGGCCGGGCATGATGATGCCGTTTGGATCGATGGCGTCCTTCAACGTTTCGTTGAAGCGGCGCAGCACGTGGTTGTTGTACGAGTACTGGTCGGCGACGTCGTCTTGCAGCATCGGCGGCGCGCGGTAGTCGCCGTAGCCGAGCTTCGCATTCTCCGCGAGCACCTCGCGCAGCTTGGCTGCCGCGGCTTTCTTACCTTCCGGGCTCGTGTCGCTGCGACCCAAGCCAAAGCCATTGCCCATGATGAACGCGTACTGATACCAGTTGACCGGCGTCTGAATTGCGTTCGGGAACAGGCTCGGCATGCCGAGCTTCTTTGCCACGGATGCGAAATCCTTCTGCGCCTGGAAAATCGCTTCGCCGCTGCGGCCGATCAGCGAGAACAAGCCGATGTGCGTCTCGTCCCACGCGTTCGGGTTCGCGTCGGAGCGGCTCGGCATCCACCAGATGCCGAGTCCCGGCACTCCTTGCGTGATGTTGCGGCGCATGTTCGAGCGATACGGCGTGGTCGACTTCGAAATCTGCTCGCGGCTAAGCGGCACCTTGAACGACTCGCCATCCATGAAGCGTGCGTTTGGAATCGCGCGCGTCATGAGCTCTTTCGTGTACTCCCAGTTCGAAAGCGTGGTGCGCTCCGAACCGTAGAACTGCAGCTCGACTTGCCACGAATGCACCTTCGCGGCCGCGGCTTGCGCGTCCATGACGGTCTCGTTGAAACCCATGGCCGCTTCACGGAAGTCGGTATTGCCCATCAGCGCCGCCAGGCCGTTGCCGTACCACGGCTCACCGATGATCGCGAGATCCGTGAGGTAGTTGACGGTGTCGACGAGCGGAATCAGGTCGGCACGCTTAGGAACCATGACGGCGCCCGTGCGCCAATGCTCGGGCTGCGGCATGAGGCGAAAGCCCATCTTCGTGACGATGCCGAAATTGCCCTGGCCGAAGAGCCCGGCGGGATCGGGGCCGAAGCCGTGCTTGTATTCGTGCCAGCTCTTACTGGCCGGCAGAGCGCCCATGCCGGTGCGCATGATCTCGCCGCTCGGCAGCACTACTTCCATGCCGTAGTGCGCGCCGAAGTGGTCGCGATAGTTGCCCATGGTGTAGCCGATGCCGTGATCGAGGGCGTTGCCGATCGGCGAGCCCCAGCCGGGGTCCGGCGTATCCACCCACACTTTCAAGTTGTGGTCCTGGATGTGGCGATACAGATCGATGTACGACACGCCGGGCTCGACGACCGCGTAGTAGCGCTTGTCATTGACCTCGAGCACGCGGTTCATGCGCTTCAAATCGACGGTGACGCTGCCGCGCACGTTCGGCGACGGCCCGCCGTACGCGAAGTTCTTGCCGGTGGAGATCGCGTACAGCGGAATCTTGTGCTTGTTGGCCGCGCGAACGAGGGCCTGCACCTGCTCGGTGGAGTCGGGACCTACGGCCGCGGACGGGATCAGCTCGTTCGGCTGGTTCTTGATGTAGGAGAAGTGGTCGCGGTACGGGACGAGATCCTCGTCGCTCGTGAATACCCACTCCTTGCCGACGGCCGCCTCGAATTCCTTGATGGCCGCCGCGAAAGTTTCGGCGCTGACGCCCGGTGGCAATACCGCCATATCTCAATCTCCCAAAAAGTCAGGTTTTGTGTTGTTGCGTCACGTCGGCGCGCCGCTTATGCCTTGGTGCGTGGGGCGATCGTCCAGGAGTACAGCGACTCGCCGCCCGGACTCTGCGCGGAGAGCTGCGTGCGCTCGATCACACGCATGCCGCGGTCGACGGCTAGCGTCTCGAGCACGAACAAGCCGCTCTCGGTCGTGATGCCCGCCAGCGTCATCGGCGCCGCTCGCCAGCGCAGGTCGAGCTGGTCGTACCAGAGGTTCGTCAGGTCGCCGTCGAAGGCGGCGGTTTCCACCCCGTGCGCGGCGGCGCGTGCCGCTGCTGCACGCGCGTCCGCGAACCTGCGATCGAACACGAAGAGCTCGACCGGCGGTATTGACTCGCGAGATGCAGCCGCTGAAGCGCGTACTTGCAGCGCACCCGCCGCGGCAGCGGACGCGGTGGCGGCCCATTTCAGCACTTGTCTACGGGTTGTCACGGCGTTTCCTCCCCTGAATCGTTCGCGATCTGTTTTTCTGATTGCGGAATCGGTTATGCACCCCTCGCCAAAAAGTGTCAACCGGCGGCCCGGCCTGTCGGCGCCGCTCCGCAGAGGCGACCCCGCCGAGCCCCCTGAACCGCAAGCGTTGATGAGCCGTTGGCTAGTACGCGGCGCGTTAGCGCCAACGAAACAGCTTCAGGGCCACCGGGAAACACACGAGCAGCCACGCCGCGAGCACGCCGGCTTGCGGCGCGATCTGCGTGAGCGTTGCGCCCTGCAGCATCGTCGCGCGCAGCGCGTCGTTCAAAGCCGTCAACGGCAGCGCAGCGATGATCGGCTGAGCGGCGTCGGGGAAACGCTGCGACGAGAAGAACACGCCGGACAGAATCCACATCGGCAACATCGTGAGGTTCATGAGGCCCGAGGCCGCTTCGACCGTGCGGGCGCGGGACGACAGCAGCAGGCCGATCGCGCCGAACGCGAGCGAGCCGAGCACGCAAATGCCGGCGACGAGGAACAGCGAGCCGCGAATCGGCACGCCGAACACGAGCACGCCGAAGGCGATGAACCCTCCGACCTCCACGATCAACATCGCGAGTCGCGAGAGCAGAAAAGACAACAAGAAGTAATGACGCGGCATCGGCGTCGCGATCAGGCGCTTCATGAGCTTGCGCCGCCGCGCGTCGACGATGGCGAAGCCCATGCTCCAGATCGAGCCGCCCATCAGGTTCATGCCGAGCAAGCCGGGCACGAGGAAGTCGATGTAGCGCGAGCCCGTCTCGCGCATCAGCTGATCTTCCGCCGCGACGGGATCCTGGCGTCCTGCGCTCTGCTGCACGGCCATGTCGGCGCGCATGCGCGCGTCGCGACCTTGGGGATTCGTGTCGTCGTAGTGATAGACGACTCCGCGGCCGGCGGGCCGCTCGACGAGCAACGCGATGCGCCCCTCGCGCAGCGCGCGCAAACCGTCTTCCAGCGTCGCAAACGTATCGGCGGCGAGCGACGGCGCTTGCGCGAACGTGCCCTGCGCGTCGCCGACGACGCCGATCGACACGACTTCTGCCGGCGTGTTGCGAAACGCGAGCCCGAGCCCGGCCGCGAGCAGCAGCGGAAAGCCGAAGACCCAGAACAACGCTTCGGGCTCGCGCAGAAACTCGCGGAAGCGCACCAGCGTGAGCTGCCACAGCGGGTGATCACGCATCGCGCAGATGCCGTCCCGTGAGCGTGACGAAGACGTCCTCGAGCGAGGCCGAATGCGTGCGCAGCTCCGTCAACCGAACGCCGCGGCGCACGAGCTCGGCGAGCAGCGCCGGCATTGCGCTGTGCAGCGCCGTAACCTGCATCCGCACCACGCCGTTGTCGGCGCGCACGTCGCGCACGCCGTCGAGCGTGCGCAGCGCCTCTACGTCGAGCGGCTGCTGGCCGGAGTCAACCGAGAACTCGACGACGTGCTCGACCCCGATCGACGCGACGAGCTCGCGTGGGCTACCGAGCGCGATGATCTTGCCGTGATCCATGATCGCCACGCGCTCGCAGAGCCGCTCGGCCTCGTCCATGTAGTGCGTCGTGAGCAAAATCGTGCGGCCCGCGCGCTTGAACTCTTCGATGAGGTCCCAGACTTGGCGGCGCGCCTGCGGGTCGAGGCCGGTGGTCGGCTCGTCGAGAAACAGCAGATCCGGATCGCCGACGAGCGCGCACGCGAGCGCGAGCCGCTGTTTCTGCCCGCCCGACAGCGTGCCGACGCGCGAGCGCCGCTTCTCCTCGAGCTGCACGAGCCCGATGACGTGGTCCGTGGTCGGCCCTTTGTGGAAGAAGCTGCGGAACAAGCGCACGGTCTCTTCGACGGTGAGCTTTTCCGAAAGCTGCGTCTCCTGAAGCTGGATGCCGAGCCGTTGCTTCAGCGCGCCGCCGTCGGCCTCCCATTTGAGGCCGAGCACCTCGACCTCGCCGGAGTCGCGCGCCGTGAGGCCCTCGCAGATTTCGAGCGTCGTGGTCTTGCCGGCGCCGTTCGGGCCGAGCAACCCGAAACATTCGCCGGCCTGAACCTCGAGATCGATGCCGT
>Ga0137409_10000408_pt1 | contig 46595 bp, 29 predicted proteins | sample CZODoug1_16funga_FD_122059 | JGI IMG/M metagenome (GOLD analysis project Ga0137409, IMG submission 122059) | Vadose zone soil fungal communities from Angelo Coast Range Reserve, California, USA - CZODoug1_16fungal (Hybrid Assembly) | ecosystem: Environmental > Terrestrial > Soil > Vadose zone...
TCCGCGCAGCGCGTTCACTCCACCTCCTGCGCGTCCTACATTTCCGAGGAGCAATTGCAACATTGCGGCGGTTCGAATGATCTGCGTGCCGAAAGTATGCTGCGTCCACCCGACCGCGTAGATAATCGTGCCGGCCTTCTTCATGTCGCCATCTTTACGGATGGAGGTGAAAAGGTCGGCGGCCTTCAGGAACTGATCGGCTTTTATTCCGGTGATGCGCTCGACCATTTCCGGCGTGTAGCGCGAATACTGCCGTTTCAACAACTGAAAGACGCAACGTGGATGCTGGAGGGAAAGGTCGTACGCGACATTCGGCGGCATGATCGGAGGTGCACCACTGCCTGCGCCTTTGGCTCCCATTGCGCTTGCAGCCTGATACCCTCTTCCTTCGTGAGCGTCGCTGGGTGGCGCGGAATGTTCCGCCTGGCGCTCCTGTCCTGAGGGAGTCGGGGGAACCGGCTTGCCGGTTAGATTTCCACCTGCTTCGTAGTTCCACGTCGTCTTGTCGTAGGTCTGTTTCTCCGCGTCGAAGCCCGAGTAGAGGCCGTCCTCGGGCAGCTTGAAACCTTCTTTCACGATGAACGCGGCGTTCGTGTAGTTGAGCAAGTAGTCGTGGGCGATCCGGTTGTTCTCGATGGCGTAGCGAATCATTCCGCCTAGGAAGGCGATATCGGCGCCGGCACGTATTTGAAGGAACAGATCGGCAGTTGCAGCTGTACGCGTGAAGCGGGGATCGACAACAATCATTTTGGCGTTGCGAACACGCTTCGCCTCAATCGCCCATTTGAACCCGCAGGGATGATTCTCCGCCGGGTTCCCGCCCATGATCAGCATCATGTCGGTGTTTTTGATGTCAGTGTAGCCATTTGTCATGGCCCCGCGTCCGAATGTTGGTCCCAAACTTGAGACCGTTGGGCCGTGTCAAACGCGGGCCTGGGTTTCCAGGTAGCAGACCCCCAGGCTGCGCATTGCTTTACCGACTAGATAGTTGAATTCGTTCGTGTCCGTGCAGCCGCCCGTCCATGCGATTCCTTCGCAGCGGTTGACGGTGCGGCCCGTCGCGTCCTTTTCGACAAATGTCTCTTCACGCGTCTTCTTTACCCAGTGCGCGATCTCGTCGACGGCCTGGTTCCATCCAATATCTTCCCAGTGATCGGAACCGGGGCGGCGCACCTGAGGTTTTAAAAGACGCCGTGAGTTCAGGATGTCCTGTTCAAGAGAAGCGCCCTTCGGGCACAAAGTTCCGCGATTGATGGGATGGTCCGGATCGCCTTCAACGTGGACCACTTGGGGTGTGACATTCTTGGCCTTGTCGCCGATTGTGTAGATGAGGACTCCACAACTCACCGAGCAGTATGGGCAGGTTGAACGAGTTTGGGTTGCCCCGGCGATCTTGAGTTCGCGAAGCTGTGCCTGAGCAGGTGTGGGCTCGAGCCCTAAGAGCGTGAGGGCGGTACCGCCGATGGTACTCGCTTTGAGAAAATCTCTGCGTGTCTTTCCCATGGCCGGGTCGTTCCTTTGATCCAAACTTCGTGGTTCAGGTTGTCCCGAAAAGCAATAACCCAAATCCACTTTTGCCGGAGATGCTAGCAGATGAGAATTGAACGCGGCAAGTACTCAAAGAGTTATGGAGCCAGCAATCCCAACGCGCTCAAGGGCCACGGAGGTCAGAATGTCGCGCTGGACGTGTAGGTCGTCCCGGACTCCAACCTAGTCCACATCACCGCAGATCGAAACCGCGCAGCCATGGGAAGGTACTTTCGCGCATGGAGTTGGTTTGCAAAAAACGCAGGGGAGAAAACAAATGCGCGCTGCCCTTTCAATGAAACAGCGCGCATTTGAAAGTTAGCTTCAGCCTTGCGTTGGATGCAACACACGGAACGTGTTGCCTCCGTTCGACCATACGAGGACAAGCGCGTCCTGCCCTTCTTCAACCTTGCCCAACTCCCGTGTGGCATCCGAAGCGGACTGCACGGAGTGGCGGTTGACTTCGAGAATCACATCCCCGCGCTGTAGGCCGGCATTGTCAGCCGGACTGCCCGGTTGGATGTTTCCGATGACGGCTCCATGCAAGTCCTTCGGAGCCTGCAATTGATCGCGCGTATCCGGCGTCAGATCCGCCAGACCCAGACCCCAGCGTGGCTTGCCGTGCTCGTTGCTCGCGGACTCTTCATCGCCGTTCCTGGAGCCCATCGCCTCGAGTGTGACAGGAACAGTCACATTTTTGCCCTCGCGAATGACGTCAAGTTTGATGGTAGTGCCGGGCTGTTTCTGACCCACCACAACCTGGAGTTCGCCCGCATCGCTGACTGGTTTGCCATCGAGTTGCGTGATGACGTCTCCGGTTTTCAACCCGCCCTTGGCTCCCGACGAATTGGGTTCCACCTGAGTCACGACCGCGCCTTCGGCTTTCTTCAAGTCGAAGAACTTGGAGTTTTCCGGAGTCACATCGCTGATCCCGATGCCCATGTAGCCGTGGCTCACCTTACCGAACTTGATCAGGTTGTCCACGGTTGGACGAACGATCTGCGTCGGAATCGCGAAACCCATACCCGAGAAAGTGCCCGTGCCGGAGATCAGGAAGGTGTTGATCCCGATCACTTCGCCGCGTGCGTTAACCAATGGTCCACCGGAGTTGCCGGGATTGATCGCTGCGTCCGTTTGAATGAATTGCCCAGGCTTGCGGCGATCCGTGGCCGAAGGATTCGGACGATTTAAAGCGCTGACGATGCCGCGTGTCACAGTGAAGCGATATCCAAACGGATTGCCGAAAGCGAGTACCGTCTGTCCGGGATGCAGTTGCGTCGAGTCGCCCCAAGGCACGCTCGGCAGATCGGTTGCATTGACCTTAAGGACGGCCAGATCCGTGAGTGGATCCGTGCCCACCAACTTCGCCGGCAGGATGCGCCGGTCGCTCATGGTGACGTTGATGTCGGTGGCGCCGTCCACCACGTGATTGTTAGTGACGATGTATCCGTCGGGTGAAATGATCACACCACTGCCGAGGCCATGCTCCACCCGAGGCTGCGGACGCATGCCGAACTGCCCGCCGAAGGGATTGCCGAATGGGCCAAACTGCTGCATGTCGGGCGAACCGTCTTCGTCGGCGTTCATCTTCAAGTTGGTTTTCGAGGTGACGGTGACGTTCACGATCGCTGGCGTAACGCGGGACGCGAGCGCCTCCATCGCCTGATCTAGTGAGAGCAATGCTCCCACACTGTTGGAGTCGAGCGCCGGAGCGGCCGGCGCAGGCGCCAGCGCCGCTGCGTTGGCCGGTTTGGCGAATTCATATGCGCCCACTGATACGACCATTGTGACCGCGAGCAGTGGTGCGACGAAGCGCCGGGTTAATTCTTTCCACGTTGTCATTTTCTTCATTCTCCTTTAGTGCAACTAATCATTTAGTTGACATGCTGAAAAAAAGTCTTACAACAAGTCCATGATCACTTCCTGCTGAACTGCCTGGCGGTTCCCATTGTCGACCGTCACCCGCCACACGCAGACACTGAATATCGCGGAACCACGTTCATCGTACTGAGTCGTCTGCATCACGAACCACAGCTGCTGCGCCGGGATCTCCTGCTGCACGTTGGCGCGGACCATCATTGGACGGGCGTCACGTTGTCTCTGGCTTCCGCCTCGAACCTCGCGCAGTTTTGCAGGATGGTATGTATCCGTCGCCGGGGCACTCTTCCGCGTTAGCGCCGCGCTCACGCGGACGTCAGCAGTTCGCAAGGCTGCTGGAATGACTGCGGCCTTGGGCAACAGAGGTATTGTGTCTGCAGTGGAGGCTGTATTAATGACGCGCACGGGCGCAACATCTTCGAACGCGATCAGTCTGGGTGTACCCGGCAACGCGATCAGGCAGCATGCAGCCACGGCCGTTACCAAACCCAGTGCCGGCTTGTAAGCCCGCGAAGAATTGGGCAGACTCCTGTCAAGAATCCGCGCCAGACGCAGCGAAGTCTCGCGGCCGCGACCTACCACCGCTTGGGCTAGCGCCAGCCCGCGCCGCATGAAGCTTTTTTCGGCGAGCGACACCAGACACTCTGCATAAGCCTGCGGGTTTTCCGTTTCTGCCAGCACCGACTCGTCGCAGGCCATCTCCCGTTCGAGTGACAGCCGCCTTTCGATCCACCACACTGCCGGATGAAAGAAGAAGACTGTACGCACCATCTTCTGCGCGAGGTTCGTCCAATCGTCCCAGCGCCGCAGGTGAGCGAACTCATGCAGCAGGACGACCTTCAATTCCTCCTCCAAGAGATCTTGCAAGACCCACTCAGGAAGGAGAATCACCGGGCGAAAGAATCCGATGGCAATAGGAACGCTCACCGCCGAAGAACTGCAGACCGCGACGCGGCGGGTGCTCTGGAATTGCGCGACAATTTCTTGAATTGCCGGAGTCACCTTCGAGGCTGGCAAGGGAAGGGAACCACTCCGCAGGCGGCGCAACTTCCACAGCCCAACCGCAATTCGCATTGTTGCCAGCGCTGCAATCAAAATCCAGAGAACAAAAATCACCATCGCCCAAAACTCTGGCAAGATAATCTCTGACGGTACAGCCTGCGTAACCGGCACAACCTTGGTCGCGAACGAAACAAGAGGCACCCCGGCAACCGCGAGCAGCGCGCAGAACCATACCGCGAATCGCGTTCCTGAATTTTGCCTTCCGACAACTCTCAGGAAGAGCCAGGCAATCGCCCCTATCAGCAGTCCTCCGGGAATTGCATTGAGAACGCGTTCCGCCGCGAGCGGGGCCAGTTGAAGGAAAGGCATACTCATTTTTTAGTGCTCCGTTCGAGCATGCGTCGCAGCCGATTCAGTTCTTCCGGCTCAATGCCCCTCTCTTCCAGGACATTCAGCACCAGTTGTTCGTGGGAGTTCTTAAAAAACCTGCTAACCAGATGGCGGATTTCCGACTTTCTCGCCTCCGTCTGCGCAATCAGCGGCACGTACACGTTGGCGCGGCCATCCGTCGCGTTATGTGTAACGTAGCCCTTCTTCTCAAGGACGCGTACGGTCGTCAGAACAGAGTTGTAAGCTAGCGCCGGCCTAACTGCAAGATGCTCAAGTACTTCCTGGACGGTTCCCGACCCACGCTGCCAGAGCACATTCATGATGCGCAACTCAGCTTCCGTCAATGTTGTCGATTGCCGTGGCGGCACATCGTCCTCCGTTCCATAGGCATAGAGACGACAAACTAATAATTTAGTTGCATGGGAGGTCGTTTTAGTTGCATCGAAGGTTGGGATCCACCGCAGCAGTGGAAGACGTGGGTGCCGAAAGTCGATAGCTAGGACGCCTATTGCCAGGGCATCAGGATGGATGCTCCCAAATCAACAAAGGCCCAAAGGAAGTCTGCGACGTCTTCCAAACTCAGTCTGCGGAGTTATCTTGCGTCGATTTTTACTCGGTCCGTAAGGCGCGAATTGGTTCCAGCGCTGCTGCCCTGCGAGCGGGCAGGACTGTGGCGATGAGAGCGGCGAAGCTCAGTACCAGGGTCGTGACCAGCAAGATATCGGGCGCGTAAGGTTTCACACCGAATAGTTGAGTTGCCATTGCGCGCCCAGCCAGGATGGTTGCTGGAATGCCGATTGCCAGCCCGATTCCAATTTGGAGAAACGCACCGTGCAGAACTAGCTTCAAAACATTCATCCGGTCTGCGCCGAGCGCCATGCGGATTCCAATTTCACTGGTGCGGCGCTCAACCGAGTAAGCGGTGACGCCATAGAGGCCGACTGAAGCCAGCACCAGCGCCAGCAAGCCAAACAGGGAAGTGAGTTTCGCAAGCATGGCCTGCTGGGTGAAGTTCCCGTCCACCTGCGTTGCGAAGGCCATGAAATCAATCACTGCGAGGTCAGCGTTTACTTGGGCTAGAGCGTGCCGCACCTGCGGTTCCAATCCGGGTACGTTCCCTTGAGTCATCAGAACGATTGCGTTCAGGTAGTGTGAGGAGTCCTCGAACGCCTTCAATCTTGTGTCGTCGTAGACCATCCACTGATCGCCTGACAGAAAGAACGTTGGCGGAATCTTGCTAGTGGGCTCGCGGTACTGTGTGTCCTCGGTGATGCCGACGATTTCGAACGCCCCCGCATATTTCGCGTCCAGATCTCCAAAATGTTTCCCGATGGGATCATCGTCTTTGAAAAATTTCCGGGCAAAGGTCTGATTGACCACGGCGACGTTTCGCGAAGTGGCGGTGTCCTGGTCTGAAATTGCGCGGCCCTTCAAAACCTTCGTGCCAATCGTGTCAAAGTAGCTTTTACTGACCCGCACCCACGAAGCCACGTTCTCATTGCTGCCGGGCGGAGGCGGCACCTGTCCTTCCACGTAGATATTCTCGCTCCAGTTGTCTCCTTCCATCGGACTGTACAGCGCAAAACTGACCCGGCTCACGCCCGGGATCGCTGCTAAATTATCGTGCAGTTGTCGGTAGAGGGCAGCAAGTTTCTCCGGAGTATATCCAGCCATCCGCGGTTCGATATGCGAGACATAGCGGTTCGCGGTCTCGAATCCGAAATGCTGATGTTGCATGTTTCGCAAGCTCTGGATCAGGAATCCAGCAGCACACAAGAGAACCAGCGACAGTGCCGCCTGGGCGACGACCAGCGATTTTTGCGTCCAGCCACCGCTCTGCAACGTGGAGCGGTGAGCGCCCCGCAATGCGTCGGCCGGATCCGCGTGTGCGGTCATCCATGCCGGGGCAACTCCAAACAGGATGCCCGTCAGCAGCGAAGCACCAAATGTAAAACCTAGTACTGGTAGGGATGGCATAGGGCTGATCGCGACCGAGTTGTTTTGAAACGCTAGGTGCAGGATGAGACGTGTCCCCCAGAATGCAATGGCAACTCCCACGATCCCGCCGAGCAGAGCGAGCACAGTACTTTCCGTGAGCACTTGAACGATTTGCCGCCACCTGGGCGCTCCGAGCGCCGTCCGAACGGAATTATGCTGCCGGCGACTTGCCGAGCGCACCAGCATCAGGTTCGCGACATTGGCGCACGCGATCAGCAGGACGAAGCCGGAGATCCACATGAGCAAATGCAAACCTGACTGGTACTCATCGCGCATCATCTGGACGCCCGCGCCGCCGGGCGACAGATGCAGTGTCTGCTTTGGTACGAGAGTTAGTTCTCCGGCGTCGAGCTTGGCGATGGGACTCAAGAGCCACTGTTTTAGCTCCACCTGCAAATGGGCCTCGATGCTTTTCGGATCCGCGCCCGGCGTCAGCCGGCCGATCAGGTCCAGCCAGTCTGAGGTTGGAAAATCAAGCAAGTTGGGGCCGTGTTCAATCGACCGCCCGACCTCGAGAGGAATCCAGAAAGCGGGCACGCGCTCCAGTCGATCACCGTAGAAACCAGGTGGAGTGACACCGACAACGGTGAGAGGATTGCCATTGAAAGTGAGCGTTGCGCCAATCACCGATGGATCCTGACCGTACTTCTGTTGCCAGGTGGGATAGCTCATGACTGCTATCGGAGCCGCTCCGTTTCGATCATCCTGCGCCGTAAAGACTCGCCCGGCATAAGGACCGATGCCAAACATGGAGAAGTAATTTCCAGAGACATATTGCGTCTGTTGAGACTCCGCGGGCTGGTTGCTGCCGCTGCGGCGCACGCCCATGAGGCTTCGTCCGGCCTGGAAAGCGGCAAGTTCGGTGAAACCGGGCGTCCCATCGCGGAAGGTCTTGTACTTGTCGTAGGAGAAAATCGACCAATTATCCTGTAAACCGCCATTGACACAGCAATTCTCGTTGTCGCCGATGCGATAAAGTTCACCCGGCTTGGCCACCGGCAAGGACTTCAACAATACGGCGTGCACCAGAGTGAAGATTGCCGTGGTTGCGCCAATTCCCAGCGCAAGCGTCAACACTGCCGTCGCTGTGAATCCGGGAGCGTGGGCGAACTGCCTCATCGCATAGCGGATATCTTCGGTGAATTGCATGGTGCCTCCGAGTGTCTACACGCAATGGACTTCTGCAGCGTTCAAATTGTTAGCCAGGAACTACAAGACACTTTCGAAACGGATCTCTCCACCACCATGGGAGCACGCGCAGGACCACAAGGCGGTTTAACAACGATGAATGTCCGCGTCTATTCGGGTACTACCCCAGTGGGTTCTGGATGCAAGCAGTTAGTGACCAGACTGGATGAATGTCATTGTTATGAAGGCAGCGGCAACCGTGCGCTTCAACTATTTTGTTGTACTCGACGGTGTCCACAAACGAACACTCAAGTCCAGTTCAGGACAGCAAGGCCGCCTCATGCAATCGCCAACGCGGACTATCCACCCTATTTTTGAATACTTGCAATCCCACGGGATGTGGCCTGCCGGTTGCCACTCAATGATTCGATGGATATCTCTCGTCCAGAGTTCAAGATTCAGAAACGCCGCCGCCAGATGATTCTGGTGGCAGTCGCGGTCGCAGCTGTGGTTGCTGTTACGGTCGGTGTCTCGCGGCTCAAACCGGCGGCGCCCACGGTCGAACGCGGAACGGTATGGACCGACACCGTCAAGCGCGGTCCCATGGTGCGCCAGGTGCGCGGGATCGGCTCTCTGGTTCCCACCCAGGAATCTGTTCGCCAGATTCCGGCCGAAACTGAGGCAACAGTTGTCCGGATTCATATGCTGCCGGGTGTGCAAGTGGAAGCTGGGAGTCTCCTGCTGGAGATGAGCAACCCGCAGACGGAGCAAGCTGCCGTCGATGCGCAGCTGCAATTGAAAGCTGCGGAAGCTGAATATCAAAGTTTGCGAGTCAGGCTTGAAAGCGATCTGATGAACCAGAAAGCTGGAGCGGCCACAGTGAACGCGGATCACGCGCAGGCCCAGCGCCAGGCGGACACGGACAAAGCGCTATTCGATCTCGGTGTCATTTCTGGATTGGCCTACAAGTCTTCCAAGGGCAAAGCAGACGAACTCACCACAAGACACGACCTGGAAACGCAGCGGCTGACTGCGAATCAGAAGGCGATCGAGTCGCAGATGGCACAACAGCAGGCGAAGGTCGACCAGATGCGTGTTCTGGCACAGCTCAAACAGAAACAGCTCGATGCATTGAAAGTTCGCGCCGGAATCAACGGCGTACTTGTCGACCTCCCTCTGCAAGTGGGCCAGCATGTTTTGCCGGGAACCATGTTGGCGAAAGTGGTGGAGCCGAATCACCTGATGGCCACCATCAAGATTGCTGAGACCCAGGCTCGTGATGTACAGATCGGGGAGCCCGCCTCGGTCGATACTCACAACGGTGTAGTTGCAGGCACAGTGATGCGAGTCGATCCGGCCGTGCAAAACGGAACGGTGACGGTTGACGTCAAACTCACTGGGGAACTCCCCAAGGGTGCGCGCCCGGATCTCAGCGTGGACGGAACGATCGATCTCGAAAGGCTGGATAACGTTCTTTATGTCGGGCGACCGGCATTTGGGCAGGAAAGCAGCACCATCAGTTTGTTCAGGCTTGGTCCGGACGGGCAGGGAGCCCTACGTGTGCCAGTCAAGGTGGGACGGGCCTCTGTGAATTCGATTCAGATCATTGAAGGCCTTCACGAGGGCGACACCGTCATCTTGTCCGATATGTCGCGTTGGGATAACACCGACCGCATCCGGCTCGAATAAGCGGCGAACTAGACAACCAGGAGCTAGCAAATGACCGAAGCAGGACAGCCACTGATCCAGATTCAGGATATGACAAAAGTTTTCTACACCGATGAGATCGAGACGCACGCACTCTCCGGCATTCACCTGTCGATAGCAAAAGGGGAGTATGTCGCGATGTCGGGACCGTCGGGCTGTGGCAAGTCGACGTTGCTGTCGATTATCGGACTGCTGGACACGCCGACGGCCGGACGCTACTCGCTCAATGGAAAGACCGTAGAGAATCTCGATTTTGCCGAACGCTCGCGCATTCGCAACCAGGAGATTGGATTCATCTTCCAGAGTTTCAACCTGATTGGCGATCTGACGGTCTATGAAAATGTCGAATTGCCGTTGACCTATCGTCAAAAAATGCCGACTGCCGATCGGAAGGTCCGCGTGATGGAAGCCTTGGAGCGAGTTGGCATGGCGCATCGCGTCCGGCATTATCCGTCGCAACTATCGGGAGGTCAGCAGCAGCGTGTTGCAGTTGCGCGCGCGCTGGGAGGGAAGCCTTCCATTCTGCTCGCCGACGAGCCTACTGGAAATCTGGATTCACGTAACGGCGAAGCGGTGATGGAACTCTTGCAGAACTTGCATCGCGAAGGAGCGACGATCTGCATGGTGACGCACGATCCGCGCTTCGCCAAACACGCCCAACGCGAAGTGCATTTGTTCGATGGCAAGGTGGTGGCGGAGGAAGAGCTGAAAAAACTGCTTCAGGAGACGAGTGCATGACACGCCTGTTGCAAGACATTCGTTACGCGCTGCGGCAACTGTGGAAGAGCCCCGCCTTCACCACAGTAGCCGTGATCACGCTGGCCTTGGGAATCGGCGCCAACACGGCCATCTTCAGCCTCGTGGATGGAATTCTGCTTGTTCCTCTTCCGTACTCCAAGCCAGAACAACTCGTCAGCGTGAGAGGATCGTATCCAAACGGCGCGTTAGTGGCGATGCGCGAGCAGGTGCACACCATGGACGTTGGCGCTTACGCGGAGGGTCACGACTTCAACCTGACAGGCGTGGGAGATCCGGTTCGTCTGACTGGCACGATGGTGTCCGCGGAATTGCTTTCAGTTCTGGGTGCGCAGCCGAAACTGGGGAGAACGTTCTTTCCAGGAGAGGACCGAGCGGGCCAGGACAACTATGTAATCCTGAGCCACGCCCTTTGGAAGCAGCGCTTCGGGCAAGACGCAACGATCATTGGCCGCTCCATCCAATTGGAGGGTGTAAGCCGCCAAGTAGTGGGCGTGATGCCCGAGGACTTCCATTTCCCATCCGCCAAAACGGAGATATGGATCCCGTTACATAACGACCCGCGCGATGTGGTGAACTATTGGGCTGCCGACTACATGCCAGTGATTGGGCGGCTGCGCTCTGGCTCAACCCTCGAACAGGCGCAGGCTGAGATTCGCATGTTCCAGTCTCATGTGGAGGCGCTGTTCCCGTGGACGATGCCCGCGAGTTGGAACGCCGATGTCAGCGTGTTGAAGTTACAAAACGGCATGGTCGCCGACGTACGCATGCGCTTGCTTATGTTGTTGGGAGCGGTGCTGCTGGTCCTCCTGATCGCGTGTGCCAACGTCGCCAACCTGACACTCTCTCGCTCAGCGACCCGCGAAAAAGAAATGGGCATTCGCTCTGCTCTGGGTGCTGGGAGCCGGCGGATCATCCGCCAACTTCTCACTGAGAGCGTTGTCCTGGCATCCTTGGGTGGTTTGCTCGGATTGGTCTTCGCCAGTTTGGGATTCTCGTTGCTGAAGGCGACGCTGCCGGCGGATATGCCGCGCCTTGCCGATGTGCACATGGATTGGCGTGTGCTTGTGTTTACCGGTGGACTCACGCTTCTCACCGGTATTGTTTTTGGCATCGCGCCCGCGGTTCAGTCTTCACGTACTGCTCTTACTGAAGCCCTTAAGTCCGGTGGGCGCAGTGCGGCAATTTCCGTCTCGCAGCGATTGCGCGGTTTCCTGGCCGTTGGTGAAGTCGCTTTTGCGATGCTGCTAGTGGTGTCCGCAGGACTCTTGATCCGAAGTTTCTGGGCGCTTTCGCACGTGAATCCCGGTTTCCGCTCGGAGCACGTTCTGACCGCGCGCATCACGCCCAACGAATCGTTCTGTAGCGACGCGAACCGGTGCCTCACTTTCTATCGCAATGTACTCGATCAAGTGCAGTCCTCTCCGGGAGTGCATGGGGCTGCATTGGTAAACACGCTTCCCCTGGGCGGAAGAGTGAGTAAGCGGTCGTTGGAGATTGAAGGTTTGGCGACTTCCCCCTCAGAGACTTTAGCGCTTTTCTGGCAGGACGTAGTCAGTCCTGATTATTTTCGTGTTATGGGTATTCCGCTCTTATCGGGACGATGGTTTTCCCAGGAGGACGAGTCCGGCAGCTCGCGCGTAGCGGTGATGACGGCAGCATCGGCAGAGAAATTCTGGCCGGGACAAAACGTTATCGGCAAACATATCCGATTCGCGAGAGACAGCGAGTGGCGAACCGTAGTGGGCGTCATCGCCGACGTGCGCGCTTATGACTTACAAAAAAATGTTCCCGACTGGATCAAGGGCACCGTGTATGTGCCCTATAGCACCACAGCATCGCTTGAAGATGGACGCGTCCCCGCCGAAATGACCATCGCAGTGCAGACCGCCTCTGACGAGGTCCAAGCAGCAGGAATGCTGCGCGGGATTGTTACAGGCCTGAATCCTGAGGTCCCAGTCAGCGAACTGAAGACCATGGGTACTGTCGTCTCGGAAGCCGTCGCAACGCCGGCCTCCACCATGTCTCTTTTTGTCACGTTCGCGGCCTTGGCGCTGGTGCTGGGAATTGTGGGCATCTATGGCGTTCTCTCGTTCCTGGTGTCGAAACGTACCCGCGAGATCGGTATTCGGATCGCGCTCGGCGCGCAGCATCACGATGTTCTGTGGTTGGTTCTGAAAGAGGGTGCGAAATTTTCTGTGTCCGGCATCGGGCTTGGTCTGGCAGGAGCGTTTGTCGTCACGCGGTGGCTGGCGAGCGAGCTCTATGGAGTCGGCCCCATGGATCCGGTTACGTACGTGGGCGTGGCGATTGTAATGGCTGCGGTCACGATGTTCGCCTGTTACGTTCCCGCGCGTCGCGCAATGCGGGTCGATCCCATGGTAGCGCTAAGGTACGAGTGACACCGGAGAATGACCGATGAATCTATGGCGTGATGTTCGCTTCGGATTTCGTCTGTGGCGAAAAAATTGCGGTTTCGCAGCGGTAGCTGCAGTCACGCTTGCCCTGGGTATCGGCGCGACAACAGCAATTTTCAGCGTTGTCTATGCCACGCTATTTGAGCCACTGTCCTACCACGATCCCGAGCAGATCGTCGTTCTTTGGTCGAACATACAGGGCCACCGCAATTCCACTTCGGCAGGGGACTTTCAAGATTGGCAACAGCAGAACAAGAGCTTTCAGGCTATGGCCACATCCGCCGGTGCCAGCTTCAACCTGGCGACCGCTGGTTCGCAACCGGAGATGGTAGAAGGCGGCCGCGGAACACCCGGCTTCTACGACAAGGTGATCGGTGAAACGCCCTGGATGGGCCGCTACTTTATCCCAGAAGAAGCGCAACCGGGGAAGGATCGCGTCGTCATTATGACGCACCGTTTGTGGGAACGACTGGGATCGAACCGCAACATTGTGGGCACGCAACTCCGGCTGGATGGCGAGCCTTATACGGTGATCGGAGTGCGTCCGCCTGGGCCTCCTGACCGGATGGGCGGCGACATTTTTACACCCCTGGTCTTCAAACCGGAGCAGATCAACCACGACTTTCACTGGCTGCTGGTCTTCGGGCGCCTGAAGCCAGGTGTTTCGCTGGCGCAAGCGCAGGCTGATATGGATGTTGTGACTCAGCGGATTGCGCAGGACCATCCGCAGTCGAATAAAGGATGGGGGATCCGCATCGAGCCTCTACACAACGATTTCCTGCCTCCGGAATTTCGCAAAACTTTGTGGCTGCTGATGGCGGCGGTGGGATTCGTGTTGCTGATCGCTTGCGTGAACGTTGCCAACTTGCTTTTAGCGCGCGGCACAACTCGACAAAGAGAAGTTGCGTTGCGCGCGTCGCTGGGAGCGTCGCGCAGTCAGGTCTTCGCGCAATTCTTGAGCGAAAGCATGGTGCTGGCACTGATCGGCGGCGCATTGGGCACAGCCTTGGGTCTGGCCATGATCAAGGCTTTCATTCTTGCTATGCCCAGGTACACATTGCCTTCTGAAGCCGATGTGCGATTGAGCGTGCCGGTCCTGTTATTCACAATCGGCGCCACAATGATCGCGGGCATATTCTTCGGATGTGCGCCGGCTTGGCAAGCGTCGTCGCTCGATCTGAATGAAACCTTAAAAGAAGGCGGACGATCGTTTACGGGCTCGCGACGGCAACGCCTGCGCCAGTCATTGGTGATCGCGGAATTCGCGCTCGCTCTGTCGCTGCTGGCGGGCGCGGGATTGGCGGTGCACAGCTTCTGGAACCTCGCGCTGACTGACCCGGGATTTCGCGCCGACCACGTCATCACATTCTTTCTTCCTGTCCCGCCCAAGAAGCTCTCTCAACCGGAGCAGATGATCGCGTTTTACCGGAACCTGCTGGAAAAAGTGGAATCCCGTCCCGGTGTGAAGCGAGCCGAAGTCGGCATCGGCGCACCAATGCAGGAAGTCTGGGGCGGAATGCCCTTCACAATCGCGGGCAAACCCGTGAGCGATCAATCGTCACGGCCAGGTGCGGGTTTCTCGATGATCACTCCAGGATATTTCCAGACATTTGGGATTGAGATCGCAAAGGGGCGCGCCTTCACCGAGCAGGACGTGGCGGGCAACATCCGTGTGGCGGTGGTGAACGAGGCGTTTGCGAAACGGTTCTTGAACGGTGTGGACCCGCTCACGCAGCGCCTGGTAGTGGAGCAACCGGTTCCTGGCTCCACCACAATTGGCCCTGCGGTCGAGTGGCAAATCGTAGGCGTGTACCGCGATGTTCGTAACGGCGGTCTTCGCGACGGGAGCTTCCCTGAAATTGACATACCGTTCTGGCAGATTCCGTGGCCCCAGGCCCACATGGCGGTGCGTACGAACGGCGATCCCGAGCTCATGACCAAGAGCATCGCCGCGGCCGTGCATTCCGTTGAGCCAGATTTGGCGCTGGCGAATGTGAAGACAATGGACCAGGTCGTCGGCGAATCGCTGGTCAGCGATCGCTTTCTTTCCTTGTTGTATGGCTCGTTTGCGGCGGTGGCATTGCTGCTTGCGGCCAGTGGCATCTACGGCGTGATGGCATTCATGGTCGCTCAACGCACGCACGAAATTGGCCTGCGCATTGCGTTGGGTGCCGACAAAGCGCATGTCCTGGGGATAGTCCTGAGAGAAGGTGTTTTACTGGCGGCGACTGGCCTTGCGCTCGGGCTGGGAGGCGCGTGTCTGGTCGGGCGCGCCATGAGGAGCACGCTGTACGGAGTTGGCACGGTGGACTTCACTGCGTTCAGCGTGGTCTCGGCCACGCTCATGGGGGCCGCGTTATTGGCCTGCTACGTTCCCGCGCGCCGCGCGGCCAAGGTCGATCCCATGGTAGCGCTGCGCTACGAGTAGGAGACTGCAATGACGGGACTGCTTCAGGATCTTCGTTATGCGTTACGGCAGCTTCGCAAAAGCCCCGGCTTCACCGCGGTTGCCGTGATCACGCTGGCATTGGGAATCGGCGCCAACACCGCGGTGTTCAGCGTGATCGATGCGGTGATGCTGCGCCCGTTGCCTTACTACCAGCCAGAGCGGATGATCGCGGCAGAATCGGTCAATACCCGTGCACCCGGTTTCGGCGCGTTGTCCTATCCGGATTTCTTCGATTGGCGGAGCCGAAATCACACCCTTGAACACCTGGTTTCGTATCACGACAATGCGTTCACTCTGAATGGCCTCGATCGGCCAGTTCAACTCGATGGCGAGGTTGTCTCGTGGGACCTTCTCCCCGCCCTTGGGATCAGTCCGGAACTTGGACGTGGCTTTGCTTCGGACGAGGAAAAGGTTGGTACACGGGTTGTTCTGATCAGCCATGCGCTGTGGGTGTCGCGATTCGGATCGGACAAGTCGATCCTCGGGCGCCAACTCAAGCTCAACGGAAATCTCTACTCCGTAATAGGAGTCATGCCACCGTCGTTTCGCTTTCCGGTCACTGCGCCCAGAAATGACTTTTGGACCACTCTCGCGGTCGACGACGACCCAAACGATCCGCAACCCAACACCGCCAGCCGTGGCTCTCACTTTCTGAATGTTTTTGGACGGATGAAGCAGGGTGTCACTCTCGAACAAGTCGACCAGGACTTGAAGACAATCGCAGACAATCTCAAGAAGGAATATCCGAACACCAACACTCGTCACGACTCGGCGCGCGCGCAAACTGCGATTGGGGCCCTGCTCGGTGACACGCGACCGGCGCTGCTGGTCGTCCTCGGCGCGGTCATCCTGGTGTTGCTGATCGCCTGCGGCAACATCGCGAACCTGATGCTGGCGCGTATGCGCGAACGGCAACGTGAAATCGCCATGCGTTCTGCCCTGGGAGCTGGGCGCAACCGCATCGTCCGGCAGTTGCTAGTAGAGAGCCTCGCGTTGAGTGTGATCGGAGGCCTTGCCGGGTGTGGACTGGCGTTTCTTGTCACTCCTGCGGTCCTTCGCCTCATTGGCAACAGCGTTCCCCGGGCAGTGGAGGCCGGAGTTGACATGCGCGTTTTGGCGTTCTCAGTTTTGCTTTCGTTCGCCGCCGGACTAATCTTCGGGATCATCCCCGCCATCGTCTCTTCGCGAACCAACCTGGTCTCCACTCTCAAGGAGGGTGGACGAAGCGAGATCGCGGGGCGCGACTGGCTGCGTTCATCGCTCATCGTCGCCCAAGTCGCACTCGGCCTCGTTCTCACTGCCGGAGCAGGTCTACTTATCCACAGCTTCACAAACCTTCAGCGGACAAATGAAGGATTCAATCCCGATAATTTGCTGACCGCGTATTTCGAAACTCCGGATTGGCGCTACAAGACGACGCGGCCTCAGTTCTATCGCGAATACTTCGACAAGCTTCGCGCGATCCCCGGTGTCCAATCCGCAGGGGGGGTAGAGATCCTTCCGATGACAAACGACGCTGCTTTCATTTCTTTTGAAGATCCGGAACACCCCATGCCCGCAGGACAGCGGACGGCCGCGGATTTCACTCCCGTTTCTCCTCAGTACTTCGGCACGTTGCAGGTTCCGCTGCTCGAAGGGCGCGACTTTACGGAGCGCGATGACGCCACTACACCCCAGATCCTGATCGTCAACCAGGCGTTTGCTGAGAAGTACTTTCCGGGCGAACACGTGCTGGGAAAGAAGATCAAGCCCGGCGCCGGGAATGGAAAGCCCGAAGGTCCGCCGTGGCGCGAAATCGTTGGTGTCGTGGGAGACATCCGGCTTTCCATGACGCAACGCGAAATGCGTCCGGCGATGTATGCGCCCGCCAGCCAACTCGATTCCTGGTGCTGTATGTACTCGGTCGTACGGTCGACTGTCGACCCGGTCAGTCTCGAACAATCCGTCCGTCAAACTGTCGCTTCCATGGACAGCGACCTGCCCGTCACGAACGTCCGCACCATGCGCGAACTTATGTCCACAGGCCTTGCGCAACCGCGATTCACGATGGTGTTGCTGGGTACGTTTGCGGGACTTGCCATCACACTCACCATCGTCGGTCTCTACGGAGTCATGACCTATTCAGTGACGCGGCGCACGCGGGAGATCGGCGTCCGCATGGCGCTGGGCGCGCAACGCGCAGTCGTGTTGACGATGGTGCTGCGCGACACGGCGGTCTTGCTTGCATTAGGAATTGTCGTGGGGATTGTGGCGGTGTTGGCGTCGGCGTCCGTATTACAGAGCATGCTCTACGGCACAGGGTCGCGGGATCCCATCGTGCTGACGGTGGTTTGTGTCGGAGTGGCGTTTGCCGGTTTGTTTGCTGCTTATATTCCGGCTTTTCGCGCTGCGCGGGTCGACCCGATGGTGGCGTTGCGGTACGAGTGAGGAAAATTGCAATGAGTAAACTGTTGCAAGACATTCGCTACGCCCTGCGTCAGTCGCAGAAGAGCCCAGGCTTCACTGTAATCGTCGTGTTGACGCTTGCCCTGGGGATTGGTGCCAACAGCGCCATCTTCACTGTGGTGGAAGCTGTACTGTTGCGTCCGCTCCCGTACCCAAAATCTGAGCAGATCGTCCAGCTTCAGGACTTCAATTCGAGGCGGGCTGAAAATCACGGCATTATCAGCGTGCCCCGTCTACAGGACGTGCGTGACCAGAATCATGTCTTTGACAGCGTGGCTTATCAATTCCTCATGAACTCCACGCTGGCGTTGCCGGGAAAGCTTCCTGAGCGCGTGCAAGGTTCTGGGGTCTCCGGAGATTTCTGGAAGGTGATGGGAGTTCAGCCGCTGCTGGGACGCACATTTGATACCAGCGGCGATACTCCAAACAGCCCGGACTATACCGTGCTTAGCTATGGTCTTTGGCAACGGATGTTCGGTGGCGACCAAAATGTCATCGGACAGCTGATCACGCTCGACGGCAAACCTTCCACCGTGATTGGTGTGATGCCGCGAGAGTTCGACTATCCCAGCGGAACTGAGCTATGGAGGACGACGCATTTTCCCCTTTGGCAAATTACCAGCCGTGGCGATGAGTCTCGTTTCATGGCAGCGCTGGCACGGCTGAAACCGGACGTAACTCTACGAGGCACTCAAAATGATCTCGATGTGATCGCTGGTAGACTGGCCCAACAACATCAACAGACCGATGCCGATTGGGTTTTCCGAGCGACTCCCCTGCACGCCGCGTTAGTTGGCGACCTCCGTCCCGCTCTTCTAGTTCTGATGGCCGCGGTCGTTCTCGTTTTGTTGATTGCCTGCGCCAACGTCGCCAACCTCCTTCTCTCGCGGGCCGCTTTTCGCCAGCGAGAGGTGGCGATTAGGCAAGCTCTTGGCGCTGGCAAGTGGCGTCTGATGACGCAATTTCTTACCGAAGGCGTACTGCTATGCATGATCGGTGGTGGTCTCGGCCTGGCAACGGTTGTCCCGCTGATTCATGTCCTGGTAAGCCATCTACCGAAGGGGTTGCAACCTGATGCCATTCACGTGAACGTTGCGGTCGTAGCGTTTACTTTTGGCGTGTGCGTACTGACCGGCACGCTGCTGGGCTTGGCGCCAGCTTTGGCGCTTGTTCGCCCCGATGTTCAAACGACTCTTAAGCAAACAGAAGGCCGCACTACCGGGCTGGGCTCACACCGTTTTCGCGGATTCATGATTGCGGCTGAAGTTGGATTGTCCCTGCTCCTTCTGGTCGGCGCCGGACTATTGATCGAGACTTTCAGGAAGCTTCAACAGACGCAACTGGGTTTTAATCCAGATCACGTCCTGACGTTCGAGATCTCGTTTCCATGGGGCTCCGACCCCGTACGGTTGCATCGTTTCTATAGCGGCGTTCTGGATCGGTTGCATACCCTACCCGGCGTGAAGACGGCGGGGACCATCTCACGCCTTCCGCTCCACACATTCAGTCTACCGAGGACGTTCTGGCTGGAAGGCGAACCCCATGCCGCGGGAGGAGGGATGCTCGCCGAAGCGCGGAGCGTTTCCGGCGATTATTTCCAGGCTATGAACATTCCGCTGCTGGCTGGCCGCGTCTTCACCGAAAATGACGCCCAGCCGAAGGCGCCGCCGGTCGTATTAATCAGCAAGCTGGTTGTTGACCAATATTTTCCCCAGAAGAACCCGGTGGGACAGCGGCTGAACTTTGAAGGCGGCAGCGCTGAGATCGTCGGTGTGGTTGGAACGGTGCGAGGCCAAGGCAGCGAACTGCAAGCTTCTCCCAGAGCGCAGATGTATTGGGTGGATAACGGAGGCTGGCCCAACAATCAGTTCGCGGTCCGGTCCTCGGTGCCACCAGAAACACTGATTCCCGCAATTCGCGAGCAGATCCACGAACTCGATCCGAATCAGACCATTCACACCGTCGCTACCATGGACAGCCTGGTCGATGACGCGGTCTCCCAGCCACGCATGACCATGTTTCTGCTGACAGCATTTGCCGGATTGGCTTTGCTGCTCGCAGGTGTGGGCTTGTATGGCGTGATCGCGTATTTGGTGACCGAGCGCACCCGCGAGATCGGTGTGCGTATGGCGCTGGGCGCGCAGCGACGGCAAATTCTCCGGCTCTTCGTGGGGCAAGGCATGAGGTGGTCCCTGGCCGGCGCCGGTGCCGGATTGATCACTGCGGTCTTGCTCGTGCGTTTCTTGCGCAGCTTGTTGTTTGAAGTCGCGCCCTACGATCCCCTGGTTTTCGGTGGAGTGGCTGTGTTTCTGACAGTCATCGTCTTCCTGGCCTGTTACGCGTCGGCGCGCCGCGCAACCAAAGTCGATCCTATGGTGGCACTACGGTATGAATGAGGAAATCGCATGAACGGACTATTTCAGGATGTCATCTACGGCCTGCGCATGATGCGCAAGAGTCCGGGCGTCACCGCATTGGCGGTGGTTACGCTCGCGTTGGGTATCGGCGCTAACACTGCCATCTTCAGCAATGTCAATGCGCTCGTCCTGCGGCCGTTCGCATTTCCCGACCTCGATCGCGTCACGGCGATATACGAAACCATTCCCAAGCGGAACACGACGAAGCTCCGGGCCGCGCCCGCGAACTTCCGCGATTGGACTGAGCAGAACAAGACATTCGAGCACCTCGCGGCCATTCACGGCTGGGATGCGAATCTTACCGGCGCAGGCGTAGCCGAGCGCGTGGAGGGTTATCAGGTCAGCGCGGATTTCTTTTCACTGCTTGGTGTCGCACCACAACTTGGGCGTCAAATTGGAAGCGCTGATTTTGAGCACGGCACAGCGCCCGTAGTCGTTTTGAGCCACGGTTTTTGGCAACGGCACTTGGGAGCGGACCCAAATATTGTGGGCCGGAATCTGCTCCTCAATGGACAAAAGTTCTCAGTCATCGGCGTCGCCTCTCCGGATATCGATTTCCCGGTTGGCGCGGAAACTTGGACTCCACTCGACCTCGGCTCAGAAACTGGCGCCGATCGAGAAAAGCACTACCTGCAAGTGATCGGCCGAGTGAAAGCAGACGTATCGATTTCGCAAGCGCAGGCAGATCTTCAGGCAGTCGCAGATCGTCTCGCGCGGCAGCTGCCGAATACCAATGCCGGCCACGGAATAAGAGTTGTTGGCCTAGTCGAGGATCTCACTTTTGGGACTCGCCAGTTTGTTCTGGTACTGATGGGCGCTGCTGTATTTGTCCTGTTGCTGGCATGCGTCAATGTCGCCAATTTGCAGTTGGCTCGCGTTTCCAGTCGCCAGAAAGAGATGGCCGTTCGCATGGGTCTTGGGGCCAACCGTTGGCAGCTGATTCGCCAGTTGCTCGTGGAAAGTGTGCTGCTGGCGCTTGCCGGAGCGGGAGCGGGTGTTCTGCTTGCCAAGTGGGGCATGAACCTTCTTCGCCGGGACTTGCCGCCGTTCATTGTGGAGCACGTTGCGGGACTCAAGCATCTTGCGTTTGACTCCCGTGTGCTGTGGTTCACTCTTGCGATTGCTGTATTGTCGGGAGTTCTTGCAGGACTGGCGCCGGCGTTACGCTTTTCACGTTACGAACTGAGCGACATGCTCAAAGAAAACGTCCGCGCGGCTAGTGCAAGCTCCGGCGCGGGACGCCTGCGCAGTCTGCTTGTCGTATCCGAGGTTGCTCTCGCCTTGGTCCTGTTGGTGGGAGCCGGGCTCATGGTCACTGGTTTTCGTAACCTGCTGACTGTCGAAATGGGATTCGATCGCACTCGTGTGCTTACGTTCCACATCACTTTGCCGAAAGAGAAATACCAGAAGGACGACCAGGTCCGCGGCTACTATGATCGCGTTCTCCAGGAACTACAGTCCCTGCCCGGTGTTGAGTCGGCGGGCTGCGTCACGAGTCTGCCTTCGGGCTGGAGCTGGAACTGGACGAAATACACAGCGGAAGGCCGGCCAGTAATGTCGGCCAGTGAACGTCCCTCGGCAATTTTGCAGATTGCGACCCCCGACTTCTTCCGAGCTCTCCGCGTCCCGCTGCTGCAAGGCCGCCTCCTTACATCCGCAGACAAACAGGGTGCGGCTCCAGTTGTCGTGATTAGCGAGAGTTTGGCTCGTATCAATTGGCCCGGACAAAACCCTTTGGGTAAACACCTCACGTTTGGTAGCGCTGATGACACGGAGCCCGCGCGGGCGGTCGTCGGAGTGGTGCGCGATGTTCGTACCTCATTGTTCGATGACGCAGAGGCTCCGACCACCTACGTATCCTTCGCCCAGCAGCCGCAAGCATCTTCGGCTATCGTAGTGCGCACGTCCTCCGATCCGTCAGCGCTGGCTTCCGCCGTGATGGCCCGAGTACGCAACATCGATGCGGATGAGCCTCCCTACGATGTCCGCAGTTTGGAACAGGTCGTGTCCGACAACGTGAGCGGTGTCGAATCCTCCGCGCGCATGATGATGATTTTCGGCTTCACTGCGCTAGTTCTCGCGGCAGCAGGAATCTTCGCTGTCATGTCCTACTCAGTGACCCAGCGCACTCACGAAATCGGGGTGCGCATGGCGCTCGGGGCTCGACGATTTGACGTGCTGAGGCTGGTGGTCGGAAAGGCCATTATGCTGGCCGCGGTTGGCCTGGCTATCGGCATCTCGGTCGCACTTCTGATGGCTCACGCGCTCTCCAGTGTGCTCTTCGGCGTGATTCGAATCGATGGCATTGTTTTCGCGTTGTTGACGCTGATGCTGGCAATCGTCGCAACTCTGGCCGCCTACATTCCTGCACGGGGAGCAGCCAAGGTGGATCCCATGCAGGCGCTTCGATATGAGTAAGGGGGAACCATGAACGGATTGCTTCAGGATCTCCGGTATGCAATGCGCCAGTTGCTAAAGTCCCCGGGGTTCGCTATCACCGCTGTGCTCTCGCTCACGCTGGGAATTGGCGCTACGACTGCAATCTTTAGTGTGGTGTATAGCATTCTGCTTGACCCCTATCCCTACCGTGACGCCGACCGCATGGTACACGTGGAACTGCGAGACAAAAGCGACCGGGGCCCTTTGCTGTTTGTTAATGGCTCGGAATACGAAGAACTTCGCCGTGCATCCTCGGTGGACGATGTGTTCCTCCAAAATCAACACATGCAGACCTTGACCAGCGGGCAATTCCCAATCTCCGTCACGGTGGGCCAATATTCACCGAATCTCTTTACGTACATGGGCGTGCCGCCATTATTGGGACGCGAGTTTTCGTCATCGGATGCGCCGGGCGGCAAGGATTCTCCCGTTGCCCTGCTGAGTTATTTGTTTTGGCAGAAGCAGTTTTCTGGGAACAGCGATGTCATCGGACGGACAATCGAACTCAATCACTCGCTGTATACCGTCATCGGTGTGACCGCGCCGCGTTTCACCTGGGGCGACTGCGATGTGTATGTTCCGGGACTGCCCAGTGGCGATTCGCACGATTACTGGATGTCATTCATTAAGTTGAAACCCGGGGCTCAGCATGCATCAGCCCAAGCTGAATTTCAACTTCTGCTCGATCGTTTCACAAAAGACGACGCCAAGGATTTTCGTCGCGGCAGGCGGGTTGCCATCGTGACCCTGAACGAAGAGGTTCTCGGACGCTTTTCCGGCACGCTAGTACTACTCTTCGTCGCTGTGCTTGCACTGCTCGTGATCGGATGTGCCAATGTTTCGATCCTGTTATTGGCGCGCGGAATTGCGCGCCAGCATGAGCTGGCGGTTCGAGCGTCGATCGGCGCCAGCCGCAATCGTCTGATCCGGCAGTTGCTGACCGAGTCCGTCTTGCTGTCGGTTGTGGGCGCGGCTCTGGGAGTATTGGTTGCCTATCGCGGAGTGGGGACCATTTCTGCCATGCTCCCGCTGTACTCTTTTCCCCATGAGGCTGCGATTCGAGTCAATGGAACCGTTCTGATTTTCAGCGCAATCCTCTCTGTAGTTACGGGGATTCTCTTTGGCATTTCTCCGGCATGGCAGCTTTCCCGTCCACGAATCAGCGAACTGATTCAAGCCAACAGCACTAAGCACTCCGGCAGTGCGCGAAGTCGTAACACGCATCGTCTTCTGATCGCCGGACAGGTCTCCCTAACCTTGCTCCTGATGGCGGGCGCCGGGGCGGCTACGAAAGCTTTTCTCGCTCTCACTCATACGCCCCTGGGCTTCGATCCAGACCACGTTCTTGCGCTGACGGCTGTGCTTCCAAAAGGGGCGAACACGACCTGGCAGGCCCGCCTGAATATCAATGAGGCAATCCGCCGCACGATCGACGAAGTGCCGGGTGTGACCAGTACGGCTGTTTCTACCACCTGGCTTCCGCCATTCGCGGGATTTGATGCAAAGGTCGAAATCCGCAGCAAACCGACACTCACCGGAGCCGACGCGACATTGTTGTTGGTAAGTCCCATGGAACTCACGACGCTTCACGTCCCGATCCTGGCTGGGCGGATCTTTGACGATGCGGAGGTCAATCGAGCAGCCCATTTGGCAATGGTCAACCAGGCGTTCGTGAAGCAATTTCTACCCGAAGGAAACCCGATCGGCCAGAGCGTGCGAAGTCCCATGCTCAAGGTTGAAGACCCGGATCTTTTGGTTGCACAAGCTCCTGACGACTGGTTCGAAGTCGTCGGCGTGGTGGCGGATGCACGCAACGATGGACTCGACCATCCGGTGAAGCCGGCTCTCTTTCTTCCTTACAGCTTCGTCCTGCCGCCAACTGCTGAGTTCCTCGCTCGCACCAACGGCAATCCAGAGACGTTCATCAAGTCGATCAAAAGTAAGCTGCGCGAACTCGATCCTGAATTGGCTGTTGGTCAAGACCGCCCTCTCACATGGTGGCTGGAAACGCGCGCATGGGGACAGGGACGCTTCATAGCGACACTGTTTTCGCTCTTTGCATTCCTTGCCCTCGCCTTGGCAGCCGCCGGACTGTATAGCGTCGTTTCATTTTCTGTCACTCAGCGCACGCAAGAAGTTGGCATACGAATGGCGCTCGGCGCCCCGCGTGCCAACATCTTGCGATTAGTGATCAGCTCCACGGCGCTCATGCTCGCTACCGGTGTAGCCGTCGGGCTCGCGCTTAGTTTGGCATTGGATCACATTGTCCGCGCCTGGGCAGGCGGGGGTAGCCCGCGCGACCCCCTAACGTTACTTTTGGCAGCATTAATTCTGATCATGGTGGCAACGATTGCCTGCGTTGTGCCGGCATGGCGTGCAGCGACAGTCGATCCCGTCGTGGCACTGCGGTACGAGTGAGGACTCTAATGAACGGAATATTTCACGATCTTCGCTTTGCAGTCCGTCAGCTGGCAAAATACCGTGGCTTCTCGATTGTCGCAGTGGTCACGCTGGCACTTGGTATTGGGGCGAACACGGCGATCTTCAGCATGCTTGACCAGGTATTACTGCGCAGTCTGCCGGTGAAAGAGGCCGACCGCTTGGTGCTGTTGCGGTTTACTGGCCGTGATGAAGGTCACGTCAGCTCCCGCGGCGACGACCACTTATATTTTTCTTATCCTCTTTATCGCGATCTGCGCGATCGCAATTCTGTCTTCAGCGGCGTAATCGCGACTTCGTGGGCTCAGGCGGGAGTCCAATGGCACAACCAGCCGGAGTTAGTCACCGCCGAACTGGTATCGGGAAACTACTTCGATGTGCTGGGTGTGCAACCTGCGGTCGGCCGGCTGTTTGTCGCCTCGGATGATGTCGCGCCCAATGCAAATCCAGTAGCGGTCCTGAGCTTCAACTACTGGCAACGCCGCTTCGGCTCCGATTCGAAAATCGTGAATCAATCGATTCAGGTGAATGGTCATTCCTTTATCGTCATCGGAGTGACGCAGCCTGGTTTTCATAGTGCCGTGATGGGCGACAAACCGGACATCTTCACTCCCATGATGATGAAGGCCGAAGTTGTGCCCGGCTCCAATGATCTGGAAAACCGTCGCTCCGCTTGGCTCAACATCATTGGCAGGCTCAAACCTGGTTTCAATCGAGAACAAGCTGAAGCTGGAATGGGCTCGCTCTGGTATTCGATCCGCGCTGACGAGCTGAAACAAATCGGATCGCATTCGCAACGGTTCATCGACGAATTTCTGACCAAGTCACACCTGTCGCTGTTGGACGGATCCAAAGGGTTCTCTCCACTGCGAAATGATACCGGAACGCCTTTGCTGATCGTCATGGGCATGGCCGGGTTAGTCGGGCTCATGGCTTGCGCCAACGTAGGGAGCTTGCTGTTGGTCCGCGCCGCAGGACGTATTCGCGAAATGTCTGTGCGCTACGCGCTGGGAGCGAAGCGCATGCGAGTACTCCAGCAGTTGTTGGTGGAAGGGTTGTTGCTGGGACTCGCGGGGGGAGCGCTGGGCATATTGCTCGCGCCGCAATTGTCAGCCGTCCTGATTCGCATAATTTGGGGAAGCACGACCACAGGCGAGCTGCCGATCTCCTCCCATCCCGATCTGCGGATCATGCTGTTCAACTTTGCACTCGCGATGTTTGTAAGTTTGCTGTTCAGCGTCGCGCCCGCTTTTCAGTTTTGGCGTCAGGACTTGACGCCGGTGTTGAAGCAGCAGGTCATCACAGCGGGCGGGCCGCTTCGTTTCCGAAGAATTTCGGTTGCCGTCCAGATGGGATTGAGCTTAATGCTCTTGATGGGGGCGGGTCTGTTCGTACGTACTCTGCACAATCTCAAATCACTGAATGTGGGGTTCGCTACCGACCATTTGGTGACTTTCACCCTCGATCCGACTCTGGCTGGATACGAACCAGTCCAAGTCGGCGATCTGGACACTCGAGTGTTAGAGACGCTAGCGGTGCTGCCTGGAGTGCGATCGGTGGCTGCGACCAGCGATCCCGAGTTGGCGAATGACAACACCGGCGGCAACATCACGATTGCGGGTTACGCGGAGAAGGAAAACGAAGACATGAATGTGGAACGGGCAACGGTAAGCTCGGACTATTTCTCTGCCATGGGAACGCCGCTGATCGCAGGCCGAACCCTGAATGAGCAGGACAGAGCCGGAACGCAGAAAGTCGCCGTAGTCAACGAGAGTTTCGCGCGTCATTTCTTCGGAGAACCGGAACGCGCGATCGGCCGCAACTTCGGCAATGGCGGCGGCCACAGTGTGAAAACTGATACGGCGATCGTTGGGGTCATGAAAGACGCCAGACACACCGGGGTGCGTCAGGAAGTCCTTCGCACCGTCTTTACACCTTACTTACAGGAACCCAAGTTTGTAGCACTGCACCCTGGCGGAATGGCGTTCTATGTTCGCACCTGGCAAGCACCGGAGAATACCGAGTCAACGATACGCCGCGCCATGCAGTCCCTCGACTCCAAACTGGTTCTCGATAACTTCCGCACCATGCAGGAGCAGATTGATAGCAACCTGATTGCCGAACGTGTGATTGCGCTGCTCGCGTCAAGCTTTGGCGTGTTGGCTGTGATCATGGCTGCAGTCGGACTGTACGGTGTTCTGGCTTATTCCACGGCGCAGAGAACCCGCGAGATCGGTGTGCGTATCGCGCTGGGGGCTGGGCGCACCGCCGTAATGCGGATGGTGCTGGTTGAAGTACTCTGGCTTGCGGGAATCTCCATCGCCGTCGCGGCGCCAGTGTCTCTCTTGCTCACTAGGCTCATCCGTAGCCAGCTGTTTGGGATATCAAACAGCGATCCACTCACGCTCATCATTACGATGGTACTGGTCGCTATGGTCGCATTTTTATCTGCAATGCTTCCCGCGAGCCGCGCGGCCAGGGTCGATCCCATGGTGGCCTTGCGTTACGAGTAGAGGATATGAACCCATGAACGGATTATTACAAGATTTACACTACTCGATTCGCCAGTTTCTCAAAACGCCGGGACTGACGGCTATAGTCGTCATCACTATCGCGCTGGGAGTCGGCGCGAATACAGCTCTGTTTTCTGTCGTCAACGGAGTGCTTCTCAATCCCTTGTCCTATCCGAAGCCCGAGCAACTGGTCGCGTTACGCGAAAGTAAGGCGAATTTTGAATTTGGTTCGATCCCTTATCCGAATTTCCGCGACTGGCAGAAAGACAATCGTACCTTCTCTGCGATGGCGGTTTGGCGCAACTCTGCTTTCAGCTTCACGGGTACGGGAGAAGCGGAGCAGGTAAGCGGGCAATTTGTATCTTCGGATTTCTTTTCCATATTTGGCGTGAAGCCACTGGTGGGCCGCGTCATTGCGCCCGGCGAAGACGAGATCGGCGCCGCACCCATCGCGTTGATTAGCGAAGGACTCTGGAGGCGCAAGTTTAATTCCGCTGCCGACATTCTCGGCAAGGGAATCACCCTGGACGGAGCAGCGTACATGATCGTTGGGGTCACCCCTGCGACCTTTCACTTTTCCAGGGGAGACTCGCCTACGCGAGAAGTGTTCCTTCCCATTGGTCAGTGGAAAAACAATCTACTCACCGCGCGAACGGCGGGATTGGGAATCAACGGGATTGGCCGGCTCAAGCCGGGTGTGACGATCGAACAGGCCCGGGCCGACATGTCCACGGTCACGAACAACCTGGCCACGGCCTTTCCCGATGCCAACAAAGGCACTGGCGCGAAACTCATTCCACTCAAGCAATGGATGGTCGGGAACGTCCAGCCAATACTGTGGGTGCTTCTCGCCAGTGTCGGCTTTGTTCTCTTGATTGCATGCGTTAACGTCGCCAATCTGCTGCTGGCGCGCGCGACCGGCCGGACCCGCGAGTTCGCAGTTCGCGCAGCATTGGGCGCCAGCCAGCGTCGCGTGGTCCGGCAGTTGCTGACCGAAAGCCTGCTGTTGGCATTTGTGAGCGGCGCGCTGGGCTTGCTGCTGGCGGCGTGGGGAACCAAAGCAGCACTCAGCATTCTTCCAGCAGCTTTGCCACGCGCGGAAGACATTGGCCTCGACATCCGCGTGTTGCTGTTTACGCTGGCGATATCGTCGGCCGCTGGAGTTCTATTTGGGCTGATGCCTGCGCTCAAAATGTCGAAGCCAAACGTGCAGGAAACTCTTAAAGAAGGTGGGCGAAGTGTCGGTGGAGGCCGGCATCGTATGCAAGGTGTTTTTGTCGTAGCCGAATTGGCGATGGCCCTGGTGCTGCTGGCGGGATCAGGTCTCATGATCCGCAGTTTGGCTCGCCTCTGGAGTATCGATCCCGGTTTCAATCCGAAGAACGTGTTAACCGTAGGCATTTCGCTTCCCCCGTCAATGATGACAGCGTCTCCCGATGCAATCCGCGGAGCGTTTCGAGAGTTCGACAGCCGGATCGCTGCCATCCCAGGCGTGCAGGCAGTTTCTCAGACCTGGGGCGCTCTTCCCCTGGGCGACGACGACGAAAGAACATTCTGGTTTGAAGGACAGCCGAAGCCCGCTACTCAGGGCGATATGAGTTGGGCCATCGATTACATCGTGGAACCTGGCTATCTGAAAGCGATGGGCATTCCACTACAGAAGGGGCGTTTCTTCACCGACCAGGACAATGAACATTCGCCGGATGTCGTTGTCATCGACGATGTCTTCGCCCGCAAGTTTTTCCCGAACCAAGATCCGATCGGTAAGCGGATCCTGTTCGATTCTGTTGCGGAACCCGCCGAAATCGTTGGCGTGGTTGGACACGTGAAGCAGTGGGGACTCGATTCGGACGACACCTGGAAGTTACGTGCACAGTTGTACATTCCGTGCGCGCAGATGCCGGATGCCTTCACTGCGCGGCAGCCTTCCGGGTCTATGGTAATCGTGCGTTCCGACATGGCCACAACCGGTTTACTGAATTCCATTCGTCGTGTCAGTCAGCAGATGAGTAACGAGCAAGTCATCTTCAGTCCCCAATCGATGGACTCCGTCATCGCCGACTCCCTTGCCGATCGCCGCTTCTCGATGATTCTTCTCGGAACGTTCGCCGCGCTGGCGTTGCTGCTTGCCAGTGTCGGGATCTACGGTGTTATTTCTTATGTTGTGGGTCAGCGCACAAACGAAATCGGCATCCGGATGGCCCTGGGGGCGCGCCCGCCGGACATTCTGCGCCTGATCATGTCTGGTGCTGGGAAACTCACTCTGATCGGCGTCGCAGTTGGGCTCCTCGGTGCACTGGGCTTGACCAGGCTTATGGCCAATCTTCTGTACGGAGTCGGCCCGCGCGATCCGCTCACGTTTATCGCAGTCCCCGCGGTTCTGATGGCAGTAGCTCTGGTGGCCAGTTATTTGCCCGCGCGGCGGGCCACCAGGGTCGATCCCATGACTGCGTTGCGGTACGAATAGGAATTCTATGGTTGTGATTTTTCAGGAATTAGGGACTAAATCATGATTCAACTTAAGAACGTCGAGCGAAGCTACAAAACCGGCGCCGGCCAGACCTGGGTTCTACGGCGCATCAATCTGGATATTCAGCAAGGTGAATTCATCACCGTGATGGGACCATCCGGGGCAGGGAAGTCCTCATTGTTAAATGTTCTCGCCCTGCTCGACGACCAATGGTCGGGTGAGTACTGGTTCCGCGAGCAGGCGGCACACGACATGAAACGCAAGGGGCGCGGAGAGCTGGCGAAACGGAATATCGGTGTGGTGTTTCAGAGCTATCACTTGCTCGACGATCTCACCGTGATGGAAAACATCGACCTGCCGCTCTCCTACAAGGATATTGCGCGGAACCAGCGACAGAGCCTGGTGGCGGACGTTCTCGATCGTTTCCAGATTGTCGCCAAGAAAGATCTGTATCCCAGCCAGCTTTCCGGCGGACAACAGCAGTTGGTCGGAATCGCGCGCGCCGTGATTCACAAGCCAGCATTGCTGCTTGCGGATGAACCTACCGGCAATCTCCATTCCAACCAGGCCAAGGAAATTATGGAACTCTTTCGCTCACTGAACGACGAAGGCACGACGATCGTGCAGGTTACTCACTCGGAAAGCAACGCGACTTATGGAACTCGCACTCTCCAGATGCGCGACGGTTGGCTGGTGGGCGACACGGCGAACCCATCGCTCGAAACAAGCGGCGTGGCGGTGAATGGATGACTCGACGGCCCAGGGTAAGGCAGTGGAGTGATCCGGTTCGGATAGTAGTTTTCGTTGTCATCGCAGCTCTGGCTCAGGCACAGGTGCGCACGCCTGCGGAACTGGAGATGCCAAAGTCGCATAATCCATTTAGCCCATATACTCCTGACCATGTGGCCGAGCCCGTACTTACAAATTCGCCACGCTTGGATCAACTGATTCGCGATAGCAAACTCTATCTGTCTCTAAAAGACGCGATTTACCTCGCGCTCGAGAACAATCTGGATCTCGCGATTGCCCGTTACAACTTGCCGATCGCCGATACTGATCTTTTGCGAACGCAGGGCGGCGGAAGCTTTCGTGGCGTCAACACCGGCGTGGTGCAGGGAACTCCTGGCGGTGGTGTTGGAGGTTTCGGTGCGGGCGCACCCGGAGCAGGTGCGGGAGGTACCACGAGTGGAGCGGGTGGAGCGGGTGCAGGTGCGTCAGGTCTCGTTCAGTCAACTTTGGGCGCTGGGACGCCGGTGGCCTCGTACGATCCGTCTCTCAACTTGAATGCTGGGAGCGAACATCAGACCCTGCCGCTGTCAAACCTTCAACTCAACGGGGTACCGACGCTTCAAACGAACACCGTTCTGGTTAACGCCAACTTTTCGCAGGCTTTTCCCACCGGGACATCGCTTTCCTTCGACTTCGATAACAATCGCCAGACCACTAACAGTATCAACACAAGCCTGTCACCAGGGTTAAGCTCTTTTTCTCGCGTCACGATTCGACAGGAACTTCTCGCTGGATTGGGTTTCGGACCAAACCTCCGCTTCTTGCACATTGCGAAGAATAACAAGAAGATCTCCGACATCGCTTTTAAGGATCAAGTCATCGCAACCGTCACACAGATTGAGAACATCTATTGGGACCTTGTCAGTGCCTACCGGCAGGCGCACGTAAACGAGCAATCGCTGGCTTTTGCCAATCAGACTCTGGAGAACGCGAAGAAGCAGCTCAAGTTGGAAGCGATCCCCGAAATGGATGTAATGAAAGCCGAGGCAGAAGCCTCCAGGCGCGACCAGGATCTGACCGTCGCCCGCACGAATCTCCAGTTACAGGAATCGCTAATGAAGAACGCACTCACCAGAACGCTGGACAATCCGCTACTGGAAGAAATGCCCGTCGTCCCCACGGACCAAATGCAGGCGGACACAGAAACGAGCGAGCCTATCCTCGATCTGATCGACCGCGCGTTACACAATCGTCCGGAGCTGCTGGAGACCGACATCGATCTGGACAATCGGCAAATCAGCAGAAAGGCTGCGCGGAATGCCCTGTTGCCCTCGCTTGCATTGGTAGGTTTTTACGGGGGCACCGGTCTTGGTGGCGAGAAGAATCCCGTTTTCAAGGGCGACCTTGCCGACCTGCCCCGCGACTTGTCCGGTACCTTGCAGAACACCTTCAATAATTCTTCCCCTGACTATTACGTCGGCCTTAGCTTGACCATCCCATTCCGCAACCGCGTGGCCAAGGCCGATCAATACCGCTCAGAACTCGAATATCGTCAGGCAAGCCTGCGCAAAGAACAGCTGAAGAAGCAGATTCGCATCGAGGTTCGAAACGCTCAGTATGCAATGGAGCAATGCCGAGCCCGGGTCGAATCCGCCACCAAGGCAAGAAATCTGGCGCAGCGGACCTTCGATATCACCAAGAAGGAACAGGATCTCGGAGCCGGCTCCAGTTATCAGACTATGACCGCTCAACGGGATTTGTCCGTGGCGGAGCTGGATCTGGTCACAGCAATGACCACGTATGCAAAATCCAAAGTCGAACTTGATCGCGCAACCGGCGCGACTTTGGAACATAATAGTGTGTTGATTCAGGACGCAGTCAGCGGGAAGGTTTCCACGTCATCTCCATAACGCGCATGCCGCCTTCGGCCAAGCCGCAAGATTTCCCGTCTCTGGCACCTTCCGATCCACGCGCGAACCGCGTCCCCCATATTCTGGCGGCGGATGACCAACAGCATATTCTGGAAGCCCTTGAGTTACTGCTTCATCCGCAGGGCTATCGTGTCGATAGCGTCAAATCGCCTGCCCAGGTTCGCGAAGCGCTGGCTACGGACTTCTATGATGCTGCCCTGATTGACCTGAACTACACGCGGGACACCACTTCCGGCAAGGAAGGTCTCGATCTTCTTTCGGAAATAGTGGCCGCTGATAGCAATCTTCCGATCATCGTGATGACTGCCTGGGGCAACGTGGAATTGGCGGTCGAAGCAATGCGCCGCGGCGCACGTGATTTCATTCAAAAGCCATGGGACAACGAACGCCTTCTCACCATCCTTCGCACGCAGGTCGAATTACATCGGACCCTGCTGCGTGCGGAGCGATTGGCTGCCGAGAACCGTCTCTTTCACGCACAAGGCCGTCCGGAGTTCATCGCTTCGGCTGCGTCCATGCAGCCGGTTCTCGACGCCATCACCCGCGTCGGTCCGTCGGACGCAAACGTCCTGATCACGGGGGAACACGGCAGTGGAAAGGAAATCGTAGCGCATACGTTGCATGCTCTCTCTTCGCGCGCTTCTCGTCCGCTGGTTGCGGTGAATACGGGAGCCCTGGCGGAAGGTGTTTTCGAGAGCGAGCTTTTCGGCCATGTAAAAGGTGCATTCACTGATGCAAGAACCGACCGTATCGGGCGATTCGAACTCGCCGATGGCAGCACGATCTTTCTGGATGAAATTGGAAATGTACCCATTCGCCAGCAAGCGAAGCTGCTGCGCGTTCTTGAGTCGGGTGAGATTGAGCGATTGGGATCTTCGCGGACGAGGCAAATTAACGTTCGCGTGATCTCTGCTACCAATACCGATCTGCCGGCCGCTTGTGCCTCGGGTCAATTCCGCGAAGATCTGCTATTTCGCCTCAACACCGTCGAGATTCATGTGCCGCCGTTGCGCGATCGCCGTGAGGATATTCCAGCGCTCGCCGTTCACTTCCTAAGGCGCTACGCGTCCCGGTATCGTCGCGAAATCGGCGGATTCGAGGCTGCCGCGTTTCAGATCATGGCGCAATATACGTGGCCTGGCAATGTTCGGGAACTCGAACATACCCTGGAGCGCGCCGTTCTCATGTGTCGTGGCCGCGAAATTCAACCCGCGGATCTCGGCCTCAATCTTCAGCGCCCACAAGCGCAGAATCTCGACGAACTCAGTCTCGAAGCGGTTGAAGCTCTCCTGGTACGAAAAGCGCTGGCGCGCTTTCAGGGAAACGTGAGTCAGGCCGCCGAAGCGTTGGGACTCAGCCGCGGCGCGCTCTATCGACGCATGGAAAAGTATGGCCTCTAGTCCGCAACCCGGCGGAAAAGCCCCGATGCAGAGGAGTCCTCGGAAGCGAGTTCGTGCCCCCTACGAACGGCGGGTCACTTTCTACTCATTTCTCGCTGCTGTGCCTGGAATTATCGTGAGCGGCATCCTTATTTGGTTGCAGTCGTGGTCCACGGAATCCAAGCTTGCGCTCTCGTTCCTGGAAATATTTGTCTGGTGGGTGCTGACGTTGGCGCTCCACGAGCAGGTAGTCCGGCCGATTCAAACACTGGCAAATGTAGTGGCGGCCCTTCGCGAGGAAGATTACTCGTTCCGCGCCCGTGGCGCGGCTACTGACGATGCTCTCGGCGAACTCTCGATGGAAGTCAATGCGCTGGCAGACCTGCTGGCTGACCAGCGCGTACGCGCGATCGAAGCCACCGCACTCTTGCGGCGGGTAGTGGAAGCAATCGATGCCCCACTGTTTGCGTTCGACCCAGATGCTGTCTTGAAACTCGTCAATCCTGCCGGGGAGAGGTTGCTCCAACAACCGTCTGTCAGGCTCATCGGACGTACTGCAGCCGAGGTTGGACTCGCCGAGTGTCTGGCGGCAGCCAACGAATCGCTGGTTTCCCTGCCCGTAAACAGCCCGAATTCAAGGTGGTTGGTAGGGCAAAGTAAATTCAGAGAAAAAGGAGTGCCGCATACGCTGATCGTGCTGTCAGACGTAAGCCGCGCGCTCCGAGGAGAAGAACGTAAAGCCTGGCAGCGATTGATTCGGGTGCTGGGCCACGAACTCAACAACTCTCTGGCTCCCATCAAGTCGATTGCGGGAAGTCTGGGGGCGCGACTGAGTCAGATGGACCTCAACCCTGAGGAGCGTCATGATTTTGAGCGAGGCCTGGAGATCATTGAAGCGCGCTCGGCGGCGCTAAACCGGTTTCTTCAGGCGTATCGGCAATTGGCGCAAATGCCGCCCCCGATGGCAAAAAAAGTCGCGTTGCTCCCGATCGTGGAGCGTGTCGCTTTTCTTGAAACACGGCTTCCCGTGAAGATCACGCGAGGGCCGGACGTCACCTTGATGGTTGATCCAGATCAGATCGAGCAGATGCTGATCAATCTCGTTCGCAATGCGGTCGAAGCCGTTCTTGAACCTGCTACTGGCGACGACCTTCTATTGGAGTCTGAGGGCTGCCAGCGGGCGGCTACGTCCCCTGTGACGATAAATTGGACAGTCGAAGATCAAAATGTAATCCTGACCATCGATGACGATGGACCTGGACTCATGAATCCGAGCAATGCATTTGTACCGTTCTACACGACCAAGCCCGAGGGCAGCGGTATCGGATTGGCGCTCTCGCGGCAGATCGCGGAAGCGCACAAGGGTTCAATTGAACTCTCGAACCGGGATGGGAGCAGAGGCTGTCAAGTTCGGCTGACGCTACCGCTCGCCGGGTGAGCAGGACGAGGTCCGTATGAATTTGCTTTCAGACGTGCCGAGCGAAGTCATTCATCAGCCTCTCGCAGGCGCACAACTTTCCTTGCGGGCGAGCAGCGCTGACACGGTAATGCTGATCTTGAATACACCCTGAGGTGCTATTTGGACGAGAATTCGACGCAACTCTTGTCCAAAACGTTCAGCTTGATCGCCCAAGAGCCGCTTGTTTGCATAGGACGTGGAATATAGATATCCAATTGCGTCGCTGATGGTCCAATCGTACATACATTCCTGTTTCCAGGCATCGAGCAAGACGAAAGAAGAGCGGGCAAGTACTGTCTCATGCCTCTTTTCGGGATGCGAGTAATAGCTTTGTCCGGCTCTGCGCTTTTCTCCCAAGAAGTCTTTCAACAATTGATCTACGGCTTCCTGATATCCGGCCGGCATGTCAAATTTCTTTGATCCGATGGCGAGACCTCCGCCCGTCACAATCATTGTCTCCAGCGTCCGCAATACTTGATCGCGATCCATCCAGTGGAAAGATTCTCCCATAGTAACCAGGCGGAACTCGCCCATCGCGGGCGAGAGGTCAAGGGAGGACCCCAGAACAAAATCCAGGTTGCTTAAACCGCTGCGATTACTTGCTGCACTAACTTCTGCAATCATTTCCGGATCAGGATCCATCGCGACGACCCGCTCGAAATACGGCGCCAGAGGGATTGCCAATTGCCCCGTACCGCACCCCAGGTCCAACGCTCGCCCTCTCCCGTCCAACTGCAAGACTTTGGCCAGATGGTCAAAGAACTCTCGCGGGTAAGGGCTCCGGTAGCGCGCGTAGTACCAGGCAGTTCCCTGAAAGAGAGTCGGGTCGTGTTGGGAATGCCCATGCTCCAAACTCATGAACCCCCCAGTCTTCGATCTCCTTAACTATATACAGAGGATGAGGGAACGCTCACGGTCGAAGCCTGACGAACAAGGCTTATACTCATGATTAAAATCTGCTTTCAACTATGACGAAGAGATCCGGGCATATTGAAGTTCTCCCTGCCGTGCAGGAGCAGAAGCCGATCCTCGCTAACCTGCTTGAGTTGTACGCACACGATTTCAGCGAGTTCCACGATCTGGATCTAGGGCCGGATGGCAGGTACGGCTACAGATATCTTCCGCTCTATTGGAGTGAGGCGGCTCGACATCCATTTCTGGTAAGGATGAATGGCAAGCTGGTGGGGTTGGTTCTGGTGAAGAGAGGGTCGGAAGTCACTGGCAATGAGACGGTCTGGGACATGGCCGAATTCTTTGTTCTTCGTGGATACAGGAGGCGCGGAATTGGAACTCAAATCGCGCATGAAGTGTGGAGACGGTTCCCGGGAGCGTGGGAGGTTCGCGTGATGCAGTCGAATATCTCGGCGTACGAGTTTTGGGGGCGCGCCATCTCGACATTTACGGGTGAGGCGATCAACGCTGTTAGCGTCGAGAAAGGCGGCGAGTGCTGGAAACTTTTCTCGTTTGGATCCAAGAGCACCTGAAGTCGACTCCGCGCAGGAAAATCTACGTGAGGGAAATCGCCACTGGAATTTCGATCTTCCCGCGGAATTGTATCCGTCTGGCTGTCATGCGCACCTGCGAAGTACGCTTCTTGCATCAGGGTTTAGATTCCTGCCACGGTTTCTACCAAGTCAGAGCTTTACGCAGGACCGGTTCAAGATCGTCGGCGATACGGTGATGCTGCTCTCGCGTCGGATGACCGTTGCAACCGTTGCCGGGATAGTGAGTCGCTGGCACCCATAATATTCTGCTGTCCTGCGCCCGTCCCACTGCGTCTTGAACATAGCGCCGCAGGAGTGGATCGGTGACGATGGCTCCTTCGGTGGCGAAGACAGTTGCGTTCGGGTACTGCCCGCGCAATGATTTGAGAAATTTCAAATACTCGTCGACAAACGCGTCTCCGTTGAGAGGCACGGTCGTCTCCAGGTTAAAGTCATTCGTCCCCACGGAGACCACGATTCCATCGGGTATCCACTTCTTATGATCCCAGACTGCGCGATTTGCCGGCTCATCGGACGGTATCGAGAGATCCAAAAACTCTGGTGCATTCAACACGCCGTCTGATTTTCCAAGACCGCGATAGTCGCGGACGAGTCCCCGGCCACCGTAACAAACGAGGTGAACCTGTGCGTCCAATCTTCGGCCGAGATCCATCCCATACCCGTGATAAGCGTCATTGGACGGGGAAGCCGGATCGGGCGTGCAGGTTGCGTTGTTATTGACTCCTTCTCCGCACGTGACTGAGTCGCCCACAAACATAAGCTTGCGCGTGGGAAGGGGCGGAGGATCAAGCAGCCTCCCTCCACTCGCAACCTGGAGGCCGAGTAGGGTGACAACTCCCTGCCATGCCTCGGTGCGCTTGTAAACCTCAACCGTGTGCGGACCATCATTCAGTTCAGTCGCCAGGGATACTACCTGCTCCCCTTTGCGCAAAAGCTTGAGTGTGGGGTCTCCATGATCGATCACAACCGTTAAAGCGCTTGTGTCCGAGTCGCTCACGATTGCGAGGCTCAGCGAAACGCCGCTGAAACGGACTTCAAACCCCGAGCCTGGAAATGCAAATCGCGGTTGTTTGGGATTCCCTGCTTCATAACGTCCGAGAAAGCTGAAACGCGCGTCGTCGGCGCGATAAAAACCGGGTTGCAAAGCGCCGACCTCTGTCGGGTTCTGAGCCTGGGAGCTCGCGATGAGGATCCCGGCAAGTGCGGCTTTCAGGGCGTTCAAGGTTATCTCTCCTCGGCAAAGAATCGTTGCTATTAGAGTCCGCGATTCGAAAATGACAAAGGATAAATGACATTTGTGCTGGACGGATGCAATTGCGTTCATTCCGCCGAAAGTATACCAATGCGTGAGCGGCTTGCTGTTGCCCCTCTGCGCCACCCGAAATCAGAAGTTTTCCTCCTGGCGAACCTGACGTGACAGCATGTCTCTCCAGTAACCTCCTCTTTTTGCGGTAAATTGTGTAGTCTCAGCAGCTAGGGAAAAATACCGGCATGGGATTTCTAAGCTCATTATTTTATCCATGGGGCTTTCTGCTTCAGGGACTGGCGATCGTGCACTTCATTCGCCGGCGGCCGGATAATTATTGGTTCTATGTCATTCTGTTCCTCGGACCGGTCGGCGCGATCGTGTATCTGCTCGTCGAGGCACTGCCCGACCTCGGACTGGTCGGCCAATCCTTCAAAGTCTTTCCCCGCCGTAAACGTATTGGCCAGCTCGAAGCCATGATCCGCGACAATCCCTCGCCCGGAAACTACGAAGAACTGGGCGACCTCTACATGGACGACAGCAAGATTCCGCAAGCGCGCGAAGCCTTCAATCGGGCAATCGCAGCGCGTGCTGACACGCCGGATCCGTTCTACCGGCGCGGCGTCTGCGCGATTCAAATGGGCGACTTCGCCGCCGCTGTGCCCGACCTGGAGAGAGTCGTTGGCAAGGAATCGGATTACGATTTTCAACGCGCCGCGGGGCTGCTTGCACATGCGTATGCTCAAACAGGGCAGAGAGAAAAGGCCGAGTCGTTGTTTCGCCGGGTAACTACGACTTCAACGCTCTCGGAAACCTACCTTAATTTTGCAGATTTACTGGCCTCCGAACAGCGCATTGCCGAAGCCCGCGAGTGGGCGCAGAAGGTCCTGGACAAGAAACCGACTATGCCAAGCAATCTGCGGAGACGGGAACGGCCGTGGTTCCGGCGGGCTAAAGAGGCGCTCAAGAGATTGCCCGCGTGAGGGATACCGCATGCCCTAGCCATTGCGGCGTGCGCATTGAGACTAAGGCCACCTTCCTCCCACTTGCCCGAGAGCACGGAAGTAAGTAGCCTACGTGTCAGCTGGGCGCTAACATCACGTACATTATGTTGAAGAAAACCACCTGGGCAACTGCAGCAGTTACCGGCATTCTCTTCACGTCCGGAGCCCTACCGAGTCCGGTGGGGGCGCAGAACAAGACTTCGTCCGCTGTTCGAGAGGAACTCCGGACTATCTTGTTGCAGGCGAAGGATGCCGTAATTCTAGTCGCAAAAAATGACACGAGCAGTCTTGACACAACAATTTCAGAAAAAGTGCAACAACTGGTGGACTCGTTCCTGTATATAGGCGATCGTGACGACGTCCGTTATCTCCAGCGACACCTGAAAAGGGCATACGCCGATGACATCGTTCACGCACTCGACCCTGTCGTTAGCATCAGAGACGAAGACGCTATCGCCAACGCAACCCGCTTAAGTTCCTCCGACGCGCGTACGGATGCCCTTGGGAGTCTAGCGGTTAAGCAGTACAACGGCGGGAATAAATCCGGGGCCCAGCGCACTCTAGACTTAGCCATCCATGCCGCATTGGAGCCCAGAGATCCCTCGACTCTATCTAGCAATAGCCCGAGAGAGAAGCTTCTACGACTGGTGGGCTTACTGCATAACGGTGAGTACAACGACGCGGCAAACAAGGTGCTCCTGCAAACCAAGGAGCTTCTAGCTTCCTCATCTGAGAGCGCATGGGCCTGGCGAGACCTGGCGGACAGTGCAATTGGGTTGGGAAACCTGACCGTTGCTCGCCAAGCCCTCGAAAAGCTTGGAGAAGAGCAAGGACGATCGGACATTGAGCAGAAGATCCATGCCGTTTCTGCAGAGCAGCTCAATCCGGATGCGGCAATTCGCTCCGCAGTAGCGCTCAGTGACTTCGAACTGCGTATTGGCACCCTTTGCGCAATTGCACGTCGTCAAATATCAGCCGGCGACCCTCGCGGTGCGAACGCAACGCTTCAACTAGCGCTAGACGCAACCGGCCAAGAGGACGACGATACGTTCCAGGTCCGTCAGTTGGACGACATTGCCTGGGTGCAGATTGACGCGGGAAACAGCGACGGCGCTGAGCGGACGTTGGAAATAGCGCTGAAGGCGAATGAGAAACATCGGTGGGGCACCGATCAGGTGAATGGATGGGTTTCCCTGGCTGACACACTCGCATTCCTTGGTCATTTCGACCAAGCGCGCGACATTGCCCGAAAAACCGATGATCCTTTCTTCCGAGGCCAGGGGCTACGTGCAGTTGCTTACCGGCAGACCGCCGCTGGACGACGGGAAGATGCGCTTGCGTGGGTCAATACGCTCAAAGGCCCGGACGAGCGTAGCGCTGCCTTCCTAGGCGTGGCGCAAGCCATGATCGAAGAACTCAATACTACTTCAGACAAATGAACCGTGCCTCAAAGTTGCCTTTGCCTCTCCAGGATTGCTTTCGAAAAAAGCGCCACTACAAGAACAATGCTTCGCCGACGGATTAAATCCACTCTAGAGTTCCTTCAATGCTCGCGCCGACGGCCATGGGCCGACCCTTAGGAAGTGAAATGCTATTCTTCCACCAATGCAATTTGCCTACTTTGAATGCACCCGCTGCGGAGAGCGTCTCTCCGCGGACCGTCCGCAGAATATCTGCCCCAAAGACGGCGGAGTGCTTTACGTTCGCTACGACCTCGCCAGCCTGAAAGGCAAGCTGCGACCGGAACACTTGTCCGGACGCATAGCCAGCATGTGGCGCTACGCTGAAGTGCTCCCCGACGCTACGCCAGTGACGCTCGGCGAGGGCTTCACTCCCATGCTCCCCAGCCGCGAGTACCCCGGCGTCTATATCAAGGACGAAGGTCTGAATCCGACAGGATCGTTCAAAGCACGCGGCATGTCGGCTGCGGTGACAATGGCCAAGCATTATGGTCTGAAGAAATTGGCCGCTCCGTCAGCGGGGAATGCGGGAGGAGCGTTGGCTGCCTATGCGGCTGCGGCGGGGATTGAAGCGCACATCTTTATGCCGAAAGATGTGCCCATTGCCAACCGCATGGAGTCCGACTACTACGGCGCGAACGTCACGCTGGTAGATGGCCTGATCAGCGACTGTGCGCATATGGTCGCCGAACGCAAAGAAAAAGAAGGCTGGTTCGATGTTTCCACGCTGAAGGAGCCATTTCGCGTCGAAGGCAAGAAGACGATGGGCTACGAAGTCGCCGAGCAACTGGGATGGAAGTTGCCGCAGGGCATTATCTATCCGACCGGCGGCGGCGTGGGAATGATTGGCATGTGGAAGGCGTTCGACGAGATGGAGCAGTTGGGATGGATCGGTTCGGAGCGTCCGAAGATGGTGAGCGTACAGGCATCGGGCTGCGCGCCAATCGTGAAGGCATGGGAAGAAGGGAAGAGCACCTCCGAAATGTGGCCGGACGCTGCAACATTCGCTGCGGGATTGCGTGTTCCCAAGGCCTATGGCGACTACCTCATCCTCGACATCATTAAGAAGAGCACGGGTACGGCGGTTGCCGCGACCGACGATGAAATCCTCGACGCGGTGCGGCACTGGGCAAGTGTCGAAGGTGTGTTCGCAGCGCCGGAGGGAGCGGCATCACTGGTGGCGTATCGGAAGCTTCGCGCGTCCGCCTTTTTCGGTGCGGAGGATGTCGTCGTACTGTTCAACACCGGGACGGCCTATAAATATCTCGACATGATGGAGGCGAAGAGACGGACGGTCCGGCCCGAACCGCCTGCTTCACGGAACATTGGCGGCATCATCGGGCCCTTTTGAATCCAGCAGGGAACACCCGCCTCCGCTGTCGGGCTGCAAATGCAACTTCCATTCCAACGCGACTCTTTCGCCGTTCAGCGCGAGAAGATGGTGCAGACGCAAATCGAATCGCGCGGCCTGCGCGACTCCGGAGTGCTGGCGGCCATGCGCGAAGTTCCGCGCCACGAGTTCGTCCCTGATTCCCTCAAAGACCACGCCTACGAAGACCATCCCCTTCCGATCGGCGCGGGACAGACGATCTCGCAGCCTTACATTGTTGCCGTAATGCTGGAGCGCCTGACATTGCAGGCCACCGACCGTGTGCTCGAAGTGGGCATGGGTTCCGGATACGCGACCGCTCTGCTCTCTCGCCTATGCGCCGAGGTGTACTCTGTCGAATTTCACACCGAATTGGCGGTGTCCACAGAAGCGACTTTCGCTCGGCTCCGCTATTCGAACGTTAAGATCCGCGTAGGAGACGGCAGGCTGGGTTGGCCGGAACACGCTCCGTTCGAAGCGATTCTCGTTTCCGCGGCCGCGTCGGAAATTCCCCCCGCGCTGTACACGCAATTGCGCGAAGGAGGACGCCTCATGATCCCGGTCGGCCCGCCCACAAGTCAGGAATTGCAATTGATCCGAAAAGCAAACGGACAAGCCGAAACGCAGATTCTGGAAGGCTGCAGGTTTGTGCCGCTGGTGGGTGGAACGGCGATCAGTGACTAGTGGTTAGCGATTCGTGATTTGCGAAGCCTCGCGACGCGATCAGGGCTAACCACAAATCATCAACCACCAACCGCTGCTTTACAATGTTCTGTGGGCTTCCTGCAAAATCTGAAGGTCACGCTGGAGATGATCAAGTGGGAGCATTCCATTTTTGCGCTGCCCTTTGCGCTTTGCGGAGCAATGCTTGCCGCGGGCGGAATTCCTGCGTGGCATCAACTCGCGTGGATTGTCGTCGCCATGGTTTCGGGGCGCTCGGCGGCGATGGCGTTCAATCGCCTGGCCGATGCTTCGATCGACGCGGCTAACCCCCGCACCAGCGTGCGCGCGCTGCCAGCTGGGTCGCTGACTCCTTGGTTTGTCGGTACGTTTGTGGTCATTTCCTGTGGGATCTTTGTTCTTGCGGCCTCGCAACTCAATCGCCTGACGCTCTTGCTCTCTCCGATCGCGCTCGCCGTCGTATTGGTCTACTCCTATTCCAAGCGAGTCACCCGCTGGTCGCATCTCATACTTGGATTCGCACTCGGGATCGCTCCAGCGGCCGCGTGGATCGCGGTACGTGGCTCGCTTGATCCCCGAATCCTGCTGCTCACTGCGGCGGTGACTTTTTGGGTCGCTGGTTTCGACGTGATCTATGCCTGCCAGGACTATGAGTTCGACCGGAACCATGGGCTACATTCGCTGCCACGTCATCTGGGCATCGCAACCGCCCTGTGGATCGCACGCTTCTTGCACCTCGCGATGCTTGTCCTGCTGGCCGCGCTGGTGGTGGTCTTCGGGCTGGGCAAACTTGCGGGGGTGGGAGTGATTGCGGTCGCAGCGCTTCTGGCTTATGAGCACTCTCTGGTGCGGCATGACGACCTGAGTGGGTTGAACGCGGCGTTCTTCACTATGAATGGAGTGATCTCGGTGGTGTTCTTTGTGTTTATCGGCGCCGACCTGCTTCTTCGATTTTGAAGAAAACAGCACCGCCGAAGTCATATCGCAGTGCAATTGAATCTTGATCGCTGAGTTATGATAAAAGGCGATGGCTTCCCATCCATTCCAAACCGACGACGCCCGCCTTCATCCGATTAAGGATAAGGTTCTAGCCGGAGAGCGGCTCACCGAGGCCGATGCCCTTGCTCTTTATGGATCGGGCGACATCCTGGCCGTGGGCTGGCTGGCCAACTGGGTACGCGAGCGGATGCATGGCGATACGGCATACTTTAATGTCAATCGCCACATTAATCCGACGAACGTCTGTGTGGCGGCCTGCCGGTTGTGCGCGTTTGGACGGAAGAAAGACGCTCCGGGCGCTTACACCATGGCGCTTGAAGAGGCCTTCCAGACGGCGGCTTCCGGATACTCCGAGGCGATCACGGAGTTCCACATCGTCGGCGGTTTGCATCCCGATTTGCCCTTCCAGTATTTTCTCGACTTGGTATCCGGATTGAAAGAACGCTTCCCGCAGGTGCACATGAAGGCGTTCACCATGGTTGAAGTTGCGTATCTGGCGAAGCGGGCGAAGCTCTCGATTCGCGAGACGCTCGTGCAGATGAAGGAAGCAGGTGTCGATTCGCTGCCCGGCGGAGGTGCCGAGATTTTCGCCGACCGCGTGCGGCACATCATCTGCGACCACAAGATCGACGGCGACCAATGGCTCGATACGGCACGTCTGGCACACCAGGTCGGGCTGAAGTCGAACGCTACCATGCTGTATGGACACATTGAAAACGACGAAGACCGCGTCGATCATCTACTGAAGCTGCGCGCCCTGCAAGATGAGACCGGCGGTTTTCAGACGTTCATTCCACTGGCGTTCCATCCTGCCAATACGCCCTTGCAGCACCTGCCGACGACCACTGGCATGCTCGATATCAAGCAGATTGCGGTTAGTCGTCTGGTGCTCGACAACTTCCCGCACGTGAAGTCGTATTGGCAAATGATGACGCCGAAGATTGCCCAGATTTCGCTGCGCTTTGGCGCGGACGACATCGACGGCACAGTGGTCGAAGAGAAGATTTATCACGACGCGGGCGCTACTACTCCTCAAGGTATGCGGCGTCAGGACCTGATCCGTCTGATCACCGAAGCCGGCCGCGAACCCGTTGAGCGCGACACCCTGTATCGCCCAGTTACACGCACTGAGACGTCATTTACCGTTTCAGTGTAAGTCGTTTCCTACCCCTCAAGATAGTCATTCTCACCGAGCAAGTTCTAGGGTACGATCCTTGTTCCTGGGAGCGAATCGTGCGAACCCTCTTTGTCCGCTTATTGCTGGGCTGCCTGATTTTCTGTTCGTGCTTGAGCTTTGCGGCAGAGCCACAGTGGGTGGAAGTACGCTCGCCGAATTTCTCTGTCATTACCGACGCTGGGGAAAAGCGCGGGCGGGATGTGGCGCTTCATTTTGAGCAGATGCGGGCTGTGTTTGGCGCGTTGCTGACCAAGGCGAATGTAAATCTGTCGGTGCCCCTGCAAATCGTGGCGTTTCGCAACACGAAGGAGATGCGGCAGGTGGCGCCGATCTTTAACGGCAAACCGACCGAGATGGCGGGACTCTTTCAGGGTGGCCAGGATCGCAGTTTCATCATGCTCGATATGTCGGTCGAGAATCCGTGGACGGTGGTATTTCACGAATATGCGCACCGTCTGATGGATGGAAACCTCACGTTTCGAACAGACCCCTGGTTCGAGGAAGGTTTTGCCGAGTACTTTTCCAGCATTGAAGTGAACAATAAGGAAGCGCAGGTCGGGAGGATTCCGGAGCAGACCTATCAGATCCTGGGGCAGCTTGGGATGGTGAAAATTGCCGATCTGCTTCGCGTTCAGCAGTATTCCAAGACTTACAACGAGTCCGGCGACCATCGCTCTACCTTCTATGCCGAGTCCGGACTGGTCGTGCACTATCTATACGACAACCTTCTCATCACAAAGTTGTCGGTGTATTTTGATACGCTACAGCTGCAAAAGAAATCGGTGGAAGAGGCGTTCCAGGCGGCTTTCGGAATGCCCCCAAAAGAGTTCGACAAGGTTCTCCACGATTATTTGTTCAGCGGGCGCTATAAGTACTATCCGATTGCTACTCCAGCGGGCATTGTGGCGGCACAATTCACAGTCACGCCAGTGAGTCTGGCGGACGCGCGGGCAGTGTTGGCTGACATCCACGCGCACTCGCCCGACCACAAAGGTCAAGCCCTGGTGGAATTTCAGGACGTGCTGAAGATGGATCCAAACAATGCGTCGGCATTGCGCGGCGTGGGATATGAATATTTGCAACAGCGAGATTTCGAACACGCTGGCGAATTCTTTCGGCGCGCCGCTGAATTGAATAGTAAAGATCCACGGGTACACTATTACTACGCCATGCTGCTGAATCAGGGCGGCGCGGCCGACGAAGAGCGCTCGGCTCAAATCAAGAAGGAACTTCTGGCCGCGATCACCCTCGATCCCAACATTGCCGACGCGTATTCGCTTCTGGGTTACACTCAGGCGGTTTCCGACGAGCCCGAAAAAGGCATCGAGACGCTGAAGAAGGCGATCTCACTATCTCCAAGGGACGAACATTATCAGTACAATCTCGCGAATATTTACATGGCGAATCGCAAGGTGGATGATGCAATCGCAATCCTGCGCAAACTCGCGGGCAGCGCTGATCACGACGTCGCAATGCGCGCGAACCAGACACTGGCTCAAGCGGAAAACTTCAAGGCGCAGTCGCAGACATTTGCGTTGCGTGTCGAAGAGCATAACGCTGAACTCAGGGCGGAGAACACGCCGGAGAATACACCGGCACTGCGGGTATCGCGCGATCCCGGTACTTCGGGTAGTGAGCGGGTGGAAGTGCCCATCCCAATGACAGTCGCGCCCATTCCAAT